>Ga0228614_1000035_pt1 | contig 82100 bp, 82 predicted proteins | sample 15DmetaG_FD_190531 | JGI IMG/M metagenome (GOLD analysis project Ga0228614, IMG submission 190531) | Seawater microbial communities from Monterey Bay, California, United States - 15D | ecosystem: Environmental > Aquatic > Marine > Coastal | place: USA: California | collected 2016-10-13
GTTACATTTCAGGATTTATGAGCATAAACCCTTGAAAATGTGTCTAAAATAACTTTTTGCTAATTTAAATCTGACGGCAAAAGAATAGTCGAACTCAGGTTAATATTCTTAAAGCCAGGTAGTTTTAATAAAAAAAAGACTGTCAATTATGACAGTCTTTCATATTAAGTATTGTTTTTTTGAATTCTATTCAGCTGTGAATACCCATGCGTTTTTCGCAATCGTTCTAGCTTCTTGAAGTTCTGCTTTTGCTTCGTCTTTAGAACTGTACTTATTGAAAACAACAGAGTAGTTTCCGTTTCTTTCTATTACAGATGCATGAGAGTGACCTTCCATCACCATTCTTTCTGCTAATCCTTCTGCGTTTACTTTTTCAATAAATGAACCTAATATGATATAGAAACTACCAGACTGGGCGTTCGAAGATGAATGTTCGTGATTTGAATCTCCTTCTTCATGTTCAGTTGACATGCTATCTCCTTCATGTGTTTCGGATGCATCATGTTCCGTATTTTCTTTGTGGTCAGTTCCGTGACCTTTTTCGTCATGGTGTCCTTTGTTTATGAAAAAATAAGCACCACCAGCAATAGCTCCTAAAAGGATAATAATTATTAACCAAAAAAGGAATCCTTTCTTTTTCTTAGGTTTAGCATCTCCTTCTTTTCCTTCAGGAGATTTTTTGTTTTTCTTGTCCGATTTTTCTTTAGCTTTCGCCTCTTTGTCTGCCAAAGCTTTCGCTGCTTTTTCGGCTTTAATCTTTTCTTTTGCTTCCTTATCTGCTGTTTGTTTTGCTTTTAGTGCTAATTTATCGTCTTTTTTATCTTCCGTTTTAACAGTTTCTTGCTCAGGTTCTTCTTTTTCTACTTTTGTTTCTGGTTTTACTTCCTCGACTGGAGTAGTAGTTGGTTTATCTACTTCTTCAGTTTGAGCAGTCTCTTCAATTACAGGTGGAGTAGTTTCTTCAATTTTAGCTTCTTCTACTTTGGGTGCAGGAGATTCTGTTTTAGGGGAAGTATTCCCTCCAACAGCAGTTTCGTTGTACTTGAATTCTATATCGTCTTCTCCTTTAGAAAAAGTACCAACTCCATTAATTGAAAAAGGTTTATTGTCTTCTAATTCGTTCAGGATTGCTTGAACAGATTGATCAATGTTTGATTTCGCTTCTTCGGTAGAAATATTTTCTGCTTTAGAAATAAGTTCAGCCAATTTACCATCATCATATTTAAGGTAGGGCATGAACATAATTTCTCCTGTCGCATCATTTGTGATTGTTAACGCACCTAAACGAGGGATAATAATTGTGTTAGTCTCTTTTAATATGTTAAGTAAATGTTTTTCCATTTTGATGATAGTATTCAAATTATTAATTGAAATAAGTCTGAAAAATAGTAAAAATTATTGAAATAATTCAGAAAATTGAAATGTTTTATCTAATTGAACTCCTTTTTCAGTGCGCTTTAAGGTACAGCATTCATTCGCAGAATCATGTTCTAGAAATAAAATGTAATCATTATCCACTGCAGTGTTTAGGAATTTTTCTTTTTCGGATAGTGTTAGCAAGGGTCTTGTATCGTAGCCCATTACGTATGGTAAAGGAATGTGACCAGTGCTTGGTAGAAGGTCTGCCATGAAAATGATTTTTTTATCTTGGTATTCGATATGTGGAATCATCATACTTTCGGTATGTCCATCCACAAAAAGCATGTCCATTTTATTAAATACATTTTTAGTGAAATCTCCATTACGCTCAATAAATTTTAGTTGACCGCTTTCTTGAATTGGAAGAATGTTTTCCGATAAAAAAGATGCTTTTTCTCTAGCGTTTGGTAGTGTAGCCCATTCCCAATGTTTTTCAGTACTCCAGTAAGTTGCATTTTTAAAAACAGGTTCAAAACCGGTACGTTCTTTGTTCCATTTAATCGCTCCACCACAATGGTCAAAATGTAAATGAGTTAAGATTACATCTGTAACATCTTCTAAAGAAAAACCTAAATTCTTTAAGTTACCTTGAAGGGAGTCGTCACCATTAAGGTAGTAATGAGAAAAGAATTTTTCTGTTTGTTTATCCCCTATACCAGTATCGATTAAAGTTAATTTATTACCATCTTCAATAAGTAAAGATCTCATTGACCAATCACAAAGGTTATTGGCATCAGCTGGATTTGTTCTTTGCCATAAAGATTTAGGCACAACACCAAACATTGCACCACCATCTAATTTAAAATTACCAGTATTTAAAACGTGAATTTTCATCTTTTTTTATTTGTTGTTGTTTTGGTAAAAGAAGATTTTATCTCCAAAAAAGTCTGTTTTTTGTTTAGGTAAACAGCTTAATTTTGGAGCTTTTAAACCTTCATTAAATTCAATTTTACCTAATAAAACTCTTGCTTCGTCCCAAATGTTTTCGTCAATAAAGTTTTGGATAGTTTTAGCACCACCTTCTACAATAATAGATTGGATGTTTTTTTTATATAAAGCATTTAATATGGAACCAATTGAGAAGTCAGAGAGTTGTATGTGTTTGAGGTGTCCCTTTTCTTCATTTCGAAGACTATTGAGTATAATGGTCTCACTTTCTGAATTGAAAATTGAAGCCTCTTTGTTTACTTTTAAATTTTCATCCAATAATATTCTTATAGGGTTAATTCCTTCAACATTTCTAACGGTTAAAGTCGGGTTGTCGTTTAAAGCTGTATTACATCCAATAAGAATACCGTGTTCTTCACTTCTCCATTGATGAACCAATGTTTTTGTTTCTGGCTGAGTAATCCAATTTATTTTTGAAGTGTTGTCTTTTCTGATTTTATCAATAAATCCATCTTTTGTTTCAGCCCATTTTAAAATAATATAAGGACGTTTTTTTTCATGGAAGGTGAAAAACCTTTTGTTTAATGCTCTACATTCTTCTTCTAGGATTCCGAATTTTACTTCAATTCCACTTTTTTTTAATCGTTCAATACCTTTGCCTGAAACCTCACTGTAAGTGTCGATACAGCCAATCACTACTGATTTTAATTGGTTTTTGATAATTAAATCAGCACAAGGAGGTGTTTTCCCAAAGTGAGCACAAGGTTCTAACGAGACGTAAATAGTCGATTCCTTTAATAAGGATTTGTTTTTAACCGAATTTATTGCGTTTACTTCAGCATGAGCTTCTCCATACTTTTGATGGTATCCTTCTCCAATAATATGGTCATTATGAACAATAACAGCACCAACTAATGGGTTTGGATATGCTGAACGATTGCCTAGTTTAGCAAGTTCGACACATCTTTGCATGTATAATTGATCTTTTTCCATATAATACGAAGGTAAAGAAAAGTGAGAATATATCCTTAAAATAATTATTTGCTAATTGCGGAATAGCGACAAAAAAGGAATTGTAGGATTTATGGGGCAAGTGCAAATGTTGGGGACTAGGCATTGCTTTTTTATTTCTTTCGATACTTTTTTGAGCTGAAAAAAGTATCCAAAAACAGCTTTTCAATTTTACAAGGAACTTTTTATGTTCCGTTTCACTCTACAAAAACCGCGGATAAATGTTGAACTACATGCTTTTTTCCTACATCTCCATTACATTAGGATTTGGAACGCAATTTCGTTCCATTTACCGACTAGTTCTGTGCAAAATTGGAATTACCGCTTCGAAGTTTAAAATTATATATCCGTTTTTAAAATTTCAAATCTACTAATTTAAGAACTGATTTGAATTTAGATTAACATTATTAAATTGTTGTAGGGTAGCTGGTTAAAGTGTTGTTTGTTAGCTAGGTATAGTAATCGAAGTGTTTTTAGGCTTAAGCAATGAAATGTATAAGAAAAAGTATTGTTTCTGGGTAGAATAAACTAAATAAAGCTGAATACCTATTTGAACTAAAGTTGTCAACATTCCAAGAATTGGTTGTTGTTAACAGAGTTTGTGAAAGTGATAGCAACACCTTAGGTTGTTTGGGTGAAGCTACGGAGTATTTCGTAGTTTTCAAGTTTTATTGGTTCAGTCTAGTCTGTCAGCTGACGGATTCTTTTGGGGCAAGCCAAAAGATAGGTGAAAAACATTTTGAATATACGTTAATTAACTTTTTTTCAAGAGTTTTTCTTGATTCCAAAATAGCGATAGGAAGGAATTGTAGGGATTATTCTATAAAAGTAAAAAGAGAGGAAACGGGCGTCTCCTCTCTTTTCATTAATCAACCTAACCTAACCACCTAAATCATTACAAATATAAATAGTTTCATCAAAAAAAACCAAATTTAAATTCTAAAAAAATGTTAAATGTTTATTTGGAGTATTTGATTGAGTATAATTGATGTTTTAATTTTTATTTCTCTAAATTTATTGAATGGAAAAGTTGTCAAAAGATTATTGGAAAGAGCGATATCAAAAAAATCAGATAGGTTGGGATTTAGGAGAGGTTTCTCCGCCTATTAAAGCTTATTTTGATAAAGTTGAAAACAAAGACCTCGAAATATTAATCCCAGGTTGTGGAAATGGTCATGAAGGAGCTTACCTATATGAAAAAGGGTTTAAAAATATCTATTTATTAGATTTTGCTTCAGAGCCATTAGATGCTTTCCATTCAAAACATCCATCTTTTCCAAAAAAGCATTTGCATCACGATGATTTTTTCTCCCACTCTGCTAAGTATGATGTTATTGTAGAACAGACTTTATTTTGTGCTTTAGATCCGAGTTTAAGAAGAAATTATGCTGAACATTTAAGTTCGCTTCTAAAAAGAGGAGGGAAGGTTGTTGGCTTGTTGTTCAATAGGGATTTTACTGGCGGACCTCCATTTGGTGGGAATAAAGAAGAATACTTAACCTACTTTTTACCCTACTTTAGAAAGGTAAAAATGGAAGAGTGTTATAATTCAATTCCACCAAGAAATGGGAGTGAATTATTTATTCAGTTAGAAAAGTAAGTTATTTAAATATCGATGAAAATACTTTAGGTATTGGAGCTTCATAAGTCACTAACTTATCGGTTACTGGGTTTTTGAAAGTAAGTTTTTGTAAATGTAATCCTAAACGTCCAATTGGATCAATAGAAGCACCATATTTTTTATCACCGATTACAGGATGCTTAATATCTTGCATGTGAACTCGAATTTGATTCTTTCGACCAGTTTCTAATTTGATTTTAAGCAAAGACATGCCTTTTTTTACTTTTTGTGTCTCAAAGTTGGTAATGGCTTTCCTTCCTTTTTTAGGGTTTTGTGAAGAGTGAACTTTTAAAGAAGCTTCGCTTTCAACTAAATAGGATGTAATCGTATCTTTCTCTTTTTCGATTTTTCCTTCTACAACTGCTGAGTATTGTGCTTCTGAAATTGTTTCGCTCCAATTTTCTTGAAGTTCATTTTTAATTTCTTCGCTTTTAGCAAAAACCATTACTCCTGACATTTCTCTTTCTAAGCTATGAACAACATAAACTTTATTGTTTCTATTCATCTTTTGAACATGCTCAAGAAGAATTGCAACTACTGTTTTGTTTCTCTCTTTTTTTGTCGCTTTGGTTAAGAAACCAGCTGTTTTGTTAATAACAATTATATACTTGTCTTCGTGTATAATGCTTAGTCCTTTATATGTGGATTGAAGAACGCTTCCTTTTTTTGGTCGTATAGAAACCGTTTGTCCGGGGTGAAGAGGAAAATTAAATTGTGTTTGGACTTTATTGTCAACTTCAACGTATTTATCACGTAACAACGTTTTAATGTTGTTCCTATTTTTTCCTGGGAATGTTGCTATTAAAAAAAGCATTAACTCAGTCTCTTCGGTGACTTTGAATCCTTTAAATACTGGTTTTGTTGTTTTTTTTGTTGCAGATCTTCCTTTGAAAGCCATTGTGAGTATGTTTTAAGATGTAAAAGTAAGTAAAAGAAAAAGATATCGTTGAAGTTAAGTGATGAATGGGCAAATATTATTTTGATCTGACTATAATTTTTAGGTTTTAATTTGTATTGTTATCCAATCATTTTACTTTTTAGCATCGCCCCAAAAAGAGAGAAAGAGAAGCTTTCGAAGAAAAAGGTCTAGCGCTTAAGAAATTTAATTACCCATTCTACTTTCTACATCTAAATTTCAAAAACTCGCACTGATTTGGAAATCAGTACTCAAACAATTCGAAATTTTTCGATGTTTTCAAGTAATGGGTTCCAATTAAATTTATAGGCGCATTTAAATATCTCTTCGATTACTATTTTTTTTAGAGCTGAGGTCTTAATCTTCGATGTAGATACCCAAATATTCAACAGAACTAGCTGTAGTTTGAGCGGAAGTGCGTTCCTCATCTTAATGAAATGAGAAGGAAAGGAAAAAAAGCATGTAGCGAAAAAAAATACGTGCGGTTTTACGTGAAGAGAAACGTAAAGGGAAAAGTTCCTTAGATGTTTTTTTTCCAGACATTAGCATGTCAAAATTTCCCTTTTCCCCAATAAATAGTGCCGACATTAAACATTAATATTATATGTATCCAATTACATCATAGGTAATATAACCAATGGTTTCTTTGATTAATTTATTCCAACCAAAAAAAGTACCCATATCTGGAATGATATATTGGTCCCAGTAATAACTTGAATTTGGTCCAGTAATTAATCCTGTTGAAAAAGTATCGCATGGTAAACCAACTTTATCAAAACAAGCCTTGGCTCTTTTCATGTGAAAGCCAGAAGTTATTAATAGCCTTTTTTCAATATTAGGGTAAGATGCATCCAATACTTTTTTTGTTTCTAATGCATTTTCATGCGTGTTTTTGGAGACAGTTTCAACAATTAAATCTTTTTTAGGAATCCCCCAAATAAGAAGAACTTCTCTCAATTGTTCTGCTTCTTGAAGTCCTCTGTCTGTTACATATCCAGATGCGCCAGAGATGAGTATCTTTTTTATTTTGCCTTTTTTATATAGGGTAATTGCTTGCCATATTCTATCTGCATGAGATTTAGCACTTAAGACTTTTAGATCGTTGTTGTATTCAAACATTCCTCCTAGAACAATGCCTACATCGTAATTTCCAACATTTTCTATTTTTGTTCCATGTACCTCCAGTTTTTTCATTAACTCTAAAAACAGAAAAGAGTTAGAAAACAAAAAGAAGATAACAATCGTAGAGATTTTCAATCGTTTTTTCCAGATGGGATTTTTGAGGAATAAAAAAAGGCATAAAGAAATAATAAACCAATTGAAAGGATAAAGAAAAATACTAACTAGTTTTGATAAAATAAAAAACATAATTTTTTTGAGCGAAATTATAGAATTTTCATAAATAAGGTTAATAGAAAAGTAATAAAGTTAAATGTTGGGAAAAGAATTACATCGTTTAAATGAGAATCCAATAATATTAGGATACACCAAAGGAAATAATTTTGGTAGGTTAATTGGGATGAATTTTGAAATACTTTCAGAAGGTAAGGTTGAATACCATGTTCAAATTGAAGAAAAACATTTAGCTACTCCAATAGCTTCTCATGGAGGTGTAGTTGCTAGCTTGATGGATTCAACCACTGGAATTTCTGCACTGTCTATGGTTTGCGAAGAAGGTTTTATTGTTTCAACAGTTGAATTGAAGTTAAATTTTTTAGCTCCCGTATTTTTAAAAGATAAATTAATTGGCAAATCCTCTGTTTTATCTAAAGGTAAAAGGTTAATTGTTACAGAAGCAGAAGTTTTTAATCAAGATGGAAAATTAGTAGCTAAAGGAATGGGGACATTTAACGTTTATCCAATGGAAAAGGCAGGGTATTAGTAGCTTTAAAAACTGGTTTTGGTTTAATTATTTGTATTTTTGTAAAGTAAAATTTTGAATATGCTTTTATTTCTAAATGATATTGCAGGCTCGGAAGTATTGTTGATACTTGTTTTTATTTTGATCTTTTTCGGTTCAAAGAGTATTCCTTCTATCGCTAAGACTTTTGGAAAAACGATTTATCAAGTTCGTCAAGCTTCTAGTGAATTGCAAAATGAAATAAAGAAAAGTGGTTTAGACATTAAAAAAGATTTAAATATCAGAGAGCAAATCCAAGATTTGACAGAAGATATACAACGTCCCTTAGACCAACAAATGGTTGAAATGGAGAATATTGTAAATTATAATCCTCCAGCTAAAAATAATATCCCTGAAAATATTACTCCTTCTCCAAAAATAGAAAAAACCTCAGCACCGAAAGATGAAGAGGTCAAAGTTTCTAACTCATCTCCAAAAGAAGATAAGTAGTTAAAAACTGATTTATATATACTTTTTTATTAGCTTTGTTTTTTTGAAATTATTAATAGAAATTTAATTATTATGAATAACTTAAAACTAATCAACCTTATTTTTTTTTCACTTTTATTAATTTTTGGCTGTAAGAAAGACCCTGTTGTTCCTGAAGTTATTCCAGTAGTAGTTGATGAAGTTTTAGATGAAAATGCCCCAGTCATTGTTTCTTTGAGTTCCACTAGTAATGTAGGAATTGGAGATAGTATTTCTATAGAATGTCAAGCTTTTGATATAGAGGGGTTAGCTTCTATTCATTATAGGATTGAATCGCCAAATGCAAATTACAACTTTATTCAATCCGATTCTTTCATGGTAAGTGGTTCAAGCTATTTATTAAAAGAAAATATTACCATTCCTAAAACGGCTAGTGTAGGTCCTGCAATACTTACTTTTTATGCAAAAGATAGTGTGGGTAATAAGTCTGAGGATTACTCTCGTGACTTTAATTTGATAGATAGAATAGGATTAACGTTGACGAAATATGTAGATTCTGTGGCTTTTGATGATTCTTTAGAGATTTCAATATTTAGAAATGATAACAATATTGTTGATTCATTTTCTGTTTATAATATTACACAATCCTCTATGGTGTTTAGTTTTAAAGAGTATGGAGGGTTCACAAAAATGTTTGCTTTTATAGGGATCGGAGAAACATTATATAACGGAAAAACGTTCGATTTAACAAATGGAGTCACTAAGATTTATTATACATTAAAAGATATTGGTGTAACAAGCATGTTTTCAGATGTTCATAGTTTCCGTTTAGGATTTCAAGAGTATGATGCTTATAATCCAGATTTTGAGTTTACGGGATCTATTTCGTCTCCAACTTATTCAGATAATCAATTAAGTGGTACAGGGTTGCCAATAAAAAAATAGTTCTTATTTATATTTTCCAAATAAGTTTTCGAGTTTTTCTTTACGGTAATTAAAAATTTCAGTCAATTTTGGTTGAATAAGAATCGGATTAATCATTCTACCGAGTTTTCCGAAGGGAATTTTGTAATCGATGATGTCTTCCATTTCGACTCCTCCAGGTATCTCCTTTATGAAGATTTTTTTTTACGTGCAAACGAAAAACGTTACCGTCTGTATTAAATTTTAACACTTGTTTAAATTTTAAATGTAACTATACCTCCATCCAACTCAAAAACTTGTCCAGAAATAGAGCTTGCTTTCTCTGATATTAAAAAGTCTGCTAAGTCTGCAACTTCTTGAGGCTGTAGTATCTTTTTCAATGGATGTCTTTCTTTCATCCTATCGATAGTATCTTCGTTTTTTAAGATGTTTGCCGATAAATCTGTTTGAGTTATTGAAGGTGCAATTGCATTAATTCGAACTTTTGAAGCAAGTTCTGCTCCTACAGATTTTACGACTCCTTCCACTGCAGATTTTGATGCAGCTATACTTGCATGAAACGGCATACCTAACTTAGCAGCAACAGAACTAAATAAAAGTATGGATGGCTTTTCTCCTTTTTTTAATAATGGAAGGTACTTTTGAATTGCTTTTACAGCACCAATTACATTTATTTCAAAATCATTTCTAAAGTCATCGAGGGACAACCTATTGATTGGTTTCAGAACAATACTTCCAGGACAATAGATGAGCGTATCTATTTTTTCAATGCTTGGAAGCTCATCAGACAATGAATCGTAAGGTAGAAATTGAAGGTTTTCATTTTCAAAATCAGGTTTATTTCTGCTTAAACAAATGACATTGTTATTTGGTGCTTGCTGTTTTGCGATAGCTAGACCAATTCCTCTGCTTCCTCCTATAATTACAATTGTTTTCATGTTAGCTCTTTTTAGTCTTTTAAATAATTTTGAAGTTCCACTATTTTTTCTTGGCTATTAAATTGGCCACTATAATATGCCGTTACTGTGGAAGAAGTTTCATCTTTAATTCCTCGAGAAGAAACGCATAAATGTTTAGCATCAATTATTACAGCGATATCTTCCGTTTGAAGAATTTCTTTTAATTCATTTCCAATTTGATTCGTTAAGCGCTCTTGAACCTGAGGTCTTTTTGCATAGTACTGAACAATTCTATTTAGTTTAGATAATCCAATAACTTTCCCTGAGGAAATATATGCAATGTGTGCTTTTCCATAGATTGGTACAAAATGATGTTCACAATTGGAATAAAAAGTGATGTTTTTCTCTACCAACATTTGATTGTATTGGTATTTATTATCAAACAATGCAACTTTAGGTTTGTTTTTAGGGTCTAATCCAGAGAATATTTCTTCGATATACATTTTTGCAACACGTTTTGGTGTCCCTTTTAATGAATCATCCGTTAAGTCTAGACCTAAGGTGTCCATTATCTCTTCAAATAAGCCTTCAATTTTCTTTTTCTTGTCTTCATCAGAAAGTTCAAATGCATTTTTTTTCATCGGAGTTTCGATGCCTGTATATAAATGGTCATCACCAATATCCTCTATTGTGAAGTCTGATAATGAATTATTGTTATCCTGGATATTCAACATAGTTTCTTGGAGTTTCATAAAGTTTAATTTTTAGTTCTAGACTATTATCTATTAATGGACGAAGTATGTCGTATGTCGTCTTAGCAATGTTTTCGGTAGATGGAATTAAATTTTCAAAATATGCCACGTCAAGATTTAGATTTTTATGATCAAATACTTCTGTGACGTTTTCTTTAATAATGTCGGATAATTTTTTTGTGTCAATAACGTAACCTGTTTCAGGGTCAACTTCACCAGTTACTTTAACTTCAAGTTCGTAATTATGACCGTGATAATTGGGGTTGTTGCATTTACCAAATACATCTTTATTTTTTTCCTCACTCCAATCTGGGTTATGAAGTCTGTGAGCTGCATTGAAGTGTTCACATCTAACTACTGCAATCTTGAAATCGGATTTAATCATCTTTAAAAAATGTTTAACATTTGTTTTGTAAAACTAAACAAAATGTATTTACTATCCAATATTTGTTTAATCTTTTTTAACAAATATTAAACATTGATACTTTTCTGTCTTTATGCAATTCTATGTTTTACTTGAGAAATGACTTAAATTATTAACTTTACAAACTCTAAATATAAATGGTGATGAATTTTTTTAATAGGAATATGATAATTTATAAAACTCCAGCAGAAATCGAAATCATGCGTGAAGCTGCTCAAATAGTTAGTAGAACATTAGGATTAATCGCTAGTGAAATTCGTCCTGGAGTAACTCCATTGTATTTAGATAAGATTGCAGAAGAATATATTAGATCTCAAAATGCTATACCTGGATTTTTAGGTTTATATGATTTTCCAAATACTTTGTGTATCTCAATCAATGAGCAGGTTGTTCATGGTATCCCTACGGATAGGGTTTTGAAAGAAGGTGATATTATATCTGTTGACTGTGGAGCTTTGTACGAAGGGTTTTATGGTGACCATGCCTATACTTTTGAAGTTGGAGAAGTTGCTCCTAAGATTAAAAAACTTTTAGAGGTTACAAAAGAGTGTCTTGATCTTGGAGTTGCAGAAACGAAAGCAGGTAATAGAATCGAAGATATTGGTTTTGCAATACAACAGCATGCCGAAAAACATGGGTATGGTGTTGTTAGAGAACTAGTAGGACATGGTATTGGAAGAACAATGCATGAAGATCCTCAAGTTCCTAATTATGGTAGAAGAGGTAGAGGGAAAAAAATTCAAGAAGGAATTGTTTTAGCGATTGAGCCAATGATTAACTTGGGAACAGCTAATGTTAAAACGCTAGAAGATGAGTGGACAATTGTTACAGCTGATGGAAGACCAAGTGCACATTTTGAACACGATGTTGCCGTAGTAAATGGTAAACCAGAAGTATTATCTACTTTTAAATACATAGAAGAAGCTTTAGCTAAAAAATAATGACAAAAGGAGGGAGGGTTGTTGCTCTAATTTCAATGACAGTATTTTTATACGGTCTGAGTACTTTTTTTAAAACAGGTTCATTAGTCTTTCCCTTTCCTTTGAACGAGTTGTTTTTCCTTTCTGGAACTATTCTGGTAATGTTTAGTTCAAGTTCTATTGAGAGAAATAAATTAATACTTCCTATACTAGTAGCTTTATTTGGGGTATTAAGTCAAGAGTTTTATTGGTCTCTTATGCTTTTACCCGAAAAGATGGAAGTATTCTCCAACAGTCTGGTAAAAGACGTGTTTCAAGTTTTTCATTATTGTGGTGTTGTATTCTGGAGTGCGTTCATTATTAGAAGTTCAAATATTAAATTTTCTAATTATTTAATGGTTTTAAACTCATTAGTATTAAGTACATCTTTCTTTTATGATTTGATTTTAGTAGAGTTTTTACTTTTTTTAATGGTAATTATAATTTCAACGAAGAGTTTGATACGTACACCTAGTTTTAATTTATGGGTTTTGTATGTTTTTTTATTTTTCACAAAGCATTGGTCCTTAGGTGATTTTATCTAAATAAAGTGTTATTTTAAGATTAATTTAAAATTAATTCAAAAAATGCATTGTAAAATCGATGCTTTTATTAAATTTGCACTCAAGTTCTTTAAAATATTAGAACATCCGGAGGGATGGGTGAGTGGCTGAAACCACCAGTTTGCTAAACTGACGTACGGGTAACTGTACCGGGGGTTCGAATCCCCCTCTCTCCGCTTTTTTTATAAAAATAGTTGTATGTTTTAAATTTATTACTATCTTTGCACTCCAATCTAAAAAACGATTTAGATTAATTTTTGAAATAAAGCAAAATTAAAAACACCGATTTATAATCGGGGTGTAGCGTAGCCCGGTCATCGCGCCTCGTTTGGGACGAGGAGGTCGCAGGTTCGAATCCTGCCACCCCGACAATGGGGATGAGAAATCATTCCCTTTTTTAATTTTGTTTTTTGAAATTATGGTTCCGTAGCTCAGCTGGATAGAGCAGCTCACTTCTAATGAGCAGGTCTTAGGTTCGAATCCTAACGGGATCACAAATAAAAGTAAATAAATTAAAAATAAATATTGTTTATTGAAAAAGTTTACTTACATTTGCAAGCGCTTTAAACGTAAAGCGATTACACAATATTAACTTTTAAAGAAATTTAAAAGATCGAATGTTTTCGAAGAGTAGAAATACTCACAAATATTGGTTCGGTAGTTCAGTTGGTTAGAATGCCGCCCTGTCACGGCGGAGGTCGCGGGTTCGAGTCCCGTCCGGACCGCAAGTCTCGTATGGCTGCGGGAATCAGAAAAGCTCTGCAAGTATCAACTTTGCAGGGCTTTTTGCTTTTTAAGAGGTTTGGTCAAAATCACTAAGGGGGTCAGAAGGGGGTCAGATTAAATTGTAGCCCTGAAATCTTCTCTGATTTATTTTCTTAAATATAATTATTTTATTTATCCTTTCTTTCTTATTTTTAAATCACCATTAATCAATTTTAAAAAAATCTATGAAAACTTTTGTCAATCATGTTTATGATATTGATATTATAAATATTTATAATTTACTCGATAATAAACTTTCTAAAGACACTTCCGAAAAAGGAAAAGCAAATAAGAAAGAATTTTTAGAACGGTTAGTATATTCTATAAGGCAAATAATTGAAGTTGATAAAGAAGGTTATAAAATAACAATTGATGAATATGACTCTCTACCATCTTATGTAATTACTCCAAAAAATAATTATGCTAATTATGTTTATTGGTTGGGTCTTTTTTTATTAGCTAATCCTTCCTTGAAAACGCATTTAATTCTTGAATATCATTTCAATCGTTGGAGTAATAAAATGATGCTACTAAATATCATAGAGTTTTATGTAATTGATAATGTTAATGAAAACTTTTTTCTAAAGGATGATACAGTTGTAAAATCTGTATCAGATTGGATTTTATATAAAAGGTTACATTCAGGTTACTCCAGCTCAAATCCAAAAAAATCTTCAAATTCAAGTCAATCAACTAAAAATAAAGAAAAAAAGAATAATGATTTAATTGTTATAGATGATTTACAATACAAATCAAAAGAAAATCAATCTCCTGAAAAAGGGGATGTATTAAACTCTTTGACAGGAAAAGTAATGTTTCCTTTAAAGTTTTCTAATAAAATTGTTATTGATGAATTGATAAAGTTTATTGAATCAAATTCAAGTACATCAAATAATTTAAATATTAGAAATATTTTAGAGTTTAAATCTTCAGATGAAATTATTATAATTATTATCAGTCCTAGATACTTTTTAAATGTAATTAAAGGTTTAGTTGAAAGTTCATACTTAAAGGGGGGAGAGGGTATCTTGAAGGATATTACATATTGGATTTCGTCTAATTTTAAATTTTCAAGAGAATACAAATTTAATTACTTATATAGAATATTGACAGAAGCTAACGGGCGACCATTAAAAGGTTTTGAAAAAGAACATGAGATATTTTTTAACAATCTATCCTTTGAAATAAAAAAGAGTATTTAAAGTAGCTGAAAGTATTTAAAAGTATCTAGTTGTAACTACTTAAAATTTAGTGTTTTAATTGCTTTAATTTGTATTGAATTAAAGTTGATTAACATATGGAAGTTTTAAAAAAAGAAGATTTATTAGTTACATTAAAGGTAGGAGAATTAAAATGTTTAATATCTGAAGTAGTAACTAATTGTTTAAATTCAACTCCTAAGGAGGAGTTAGAAGTAAAAGGAAAGATAGAAGAATCTGTTCCAGAATTAGTGTCTCGAAAAAAAGTCGCCGAGATGTTTGGTGTAAGCACCACAACTATTGATAAATGGAGAAAGTTTAAATTATTACCTAAAGGTATCAAGCAATGTACGCGTGTTTATTTTTTGAAGTCAGATATTGATGAACTTATCAAAAAGAAGCAAGAGTTTGTTCAAGTTGTAAAAGCTAACCTTAAAACTGGAAAGTTATGAGCAATCAAAATGATCCTAGAGGAGAATATACCAGAGTTTGTCCGTATTGCGGTGATAGTTTTATAGCAGATCATTTAAGCAGGTTTTATTGTCCAGAAAAGAATGGGATTAAAAATCAATGTAAACATCGGCAAAAAAGGATAATGGATAAACTCCGAAAAGAAGGAGGGGTTTTTCCTGTGCATAAAAAAAATCCGATAGAAGTTGTTTTTAAGGATAAGGATTTACCTTCAAATGATATTGACAAAATATCAAAAGAGGCTCAAATAAATTCTAATATAAAAGTGCTAAAAGAGCTCTTAGGAGATAAGTCACATGTTCAACTTACTGAAATTGAACTTTTAGCAAATGGCTTTGATAAGGAGTTTTTTGATTCTTATGAAGATACACTAAGTAAAATTAGAAGGTTTTATATTGGTGTTTATGTGTTTCATAAAATGCCTACTAATAACAATATCTATATCACATTAAAACAAAATTATGATGGAGCCAAGTGAGATGTTAAAGGTGTTAAACAGTTTACCTGTAGAGGAAGCTGTAGTAGTTGAGAAGAAAGGAAGTTTGTTGCCTGTTATACTTGGTTTAATAGGATTAGGTATAGTTGTCTATGTTTTTCATCAGTATACGAAAAAGGAGGAGGTGAATGATAAAGAGGAGGGGTTAAAGGTTGAGCTAATTTTATTATTGCTAACTCTTTAGTTTTTCTAATATTGTTTATTTTGTGTAATTTAACTTTTCTAAATAAATTTTCATGAAAATTATAAAGTCTCAATTGCTATTTATTTCTCTAATAATTATTTCATATTCATGTAAAAAGTCATGTGAATCATTTCCTGTTAAAGGAGCTTATAGAGGTGATTATAAAGTTAATTTTAAAGATACTACATATCACTTCATTGGAGTAGATGAAAATTTTAATGATGTTGATATAACGATACCAAAAGAGTTTTACGAAATTGAATTTTTAAAAGATGGTGGGTTTAAAGTAACAAGTGAATGTAGGTATGGGGAGTAATTTACTCTAACTATTATTCTGAATTGTTTTCTCGATTGAATTCATTAGTTTTACATATCATTGTAAAAGTAAATTAAAGATTAACATGTTAAAATTTACCACAACCGTACTAATCATAGTTTTTGTAAATTTATCTTTTGCTCAGGAAATCCCTGTATTTGTAAAAAAAGTTTTCGATGATATTTATTCAACAATGGATAATGGACAGGTTATAAAACCTAATATTATTATTTCAAATAATATAGCTGAAGTAGCTTCATTTACCCCAACAAGTAATGAAATAAGAATAGGAACCGAATTTATTAAGTTAGCACGATCGTTTGGGAAAGATTCATCAGTTGTGATTGCTCATGTTCTCGGACATGAATTAGCACATGTATTATTACAGCAAAATGATTTTGTTAAAAAAATAGGAAGTGGTTATGCTTCGATAGATTACAATAAAAGTTTAAGAAAACTTCATAAAACTTTAAAAGATTCTGTTTTTGAAAGGCAAGCTGATGAATTTTCTGCTTTATATGCATATATGTCAGGTTATAAGACTTTAAATATTGCTCCAACCATACTTGATTCTATTTATCAGCATTTCCAATTAAAAGATGAGCTTTTAACAAAGTACCCAACTTTAGCTGAAAGAAAGTTAATTGCAAAAACTACAAGTGAGAGAATGCAAGTATTAGCTTCAGTTTTTGATTATGCTAATATTGCTATGATAGCAGGTAAATATGATATTGCAATATCAATGTTTAATACTATTGTTAAAGAGAAATTTCCTTCAAGAGAAATCTATAATAATATTGGTGTCTTGAATTTATTAAAGGCTATTGAGTTATTGGATAAAAAAGAATATCCTTATGTTTTTCCATGTGAAATTGATTTAAATACTAGATTGAAAGAAAATAATGTGCGAGGTCTAACAAATGAAACTGAAGACTTTTTAATAGAAGCAATTCGAAATTTTGATTTAGCACTAAAAAATAAAAGTTATTATGCTTCATGGTTAAATAAAGCAATTGCTGAGTTATTGCTTAAACGATTTGATGATTTTCAAATTTCAATGTTAATGGCTAAACGTTCAGATATGAAGGATATTCAACAGAAAGTAAAGCTATTGATGATTATAAATGAACATATTAATGGAGATAATAAAAAAGCAGAATTAGAATTAAAAGATTTAGCGAAAAATGATCCTTTAGCAGAGTTAAATTTTAAATATATACTTGAAAGTAGTACTTCTGGAGTTCATCAAACCGATTCATTAAAATCAGAATCCTACAACTGGATAATAAAATTGAAGGAAAATGAGAAGTCACTTCCTCAATTTGACTTTTATTCTAAAGAAGCAAGGTCTAATGATTTATTAAAAAATACAGCAAGATACGAACGAAATTTATCTATGTGTTTATTAGGAAATGATTCTTTTGATTGCTATCGTTTTTATTACAGAATAGGGGATGTAAAACCAAGTGTAAAGATATATGAAATGAAAAAAGCACCTCATGAGTTTGATTTTAATTTACATGATGTAATTCAATTAGCTGATGCTTACTATACTTTAAATAATTTAAGTTTTCTAAAATTTGGTTCTACATTAATAACTATTCAAAATAATAAATTAGTTAACTGTTACTTTATAAATTAAAAACATGAAGAATATAATATTAATTGCAATATCAGCCTTTTCTTTAAATTATTCAATCGCACAGGGTTTGAAATTAAATGACGAGCAATTTAGTAATGTTGAAAAATGGGAACCTGAAGAATCTTATGGTTATTCATCTTCAACATTGCCATCTAAATTGTCTTTTAGAAAATACACACCATATATAAACAACCAAGGTCAGACATCGACTTGTGTTGGGCAGGCAGTTGCTTATGCTCAATTAACTACTCAGCAAAATATTGCTATGGGGGTAACTAACGAGAATCAAAAAATATGTAGAGCAATGGACCCTAATTTCATTTATGCATTAATAAAAGATTCAAGGGATAGTTGGTGTCAAAATGGAACAAGTTTGTCAGATGCAATGGATGTTTTAAAATATTATGGGTGTAAGCCATTGTTGTGGTCTCCTTGGTTAAGTTGTGATGATAGCAAGGCATTTGATGATATGTCATTGGCTATAGCTTCTAACTATAGAATTTCAGAATATTATGGATTGATAAAAGATGAAGATTTTGTTAAAACAGTTAAAACAGCATTATCTATGGAACTGATAGTTTCAGTAGGAATGCAACTTACAGAATCATTTGTTTCTGGTTCTGCTGTAAAATATGGTGATTGGACTCCGAAGTCAGGAGAAAGTTTTATTGGTGGACATGCAATGTGTGTAGTTGGATATGATAATACTAGAAATGGAGGAAGTTTTGAAGTAATGAATAGTTATGGTTCTGAGTATGGAGATAAAGGCTTTGTTTGGATAAAGTATTCAGACTTTATAAATCTTGTATCGGAAGCTTATGTTGTTTCAATTGATGGTTTTAAAAAAGGCGATTGTTCTTATGGTGATTGTTCGAATACTTTTTCACGTTATAAATTCAATAGTGGGGACGTATATGAAGGTTTGGTAATTGGTAATTTACCAGATGTGTTTGGTTCATACTTATATACAAATGGGGATTTTTATGTAGGTGATTTTAAAGCAGGTAGGAAACACGGGACAGGAGTTTATTTTGACTACCTCAAAAGCACTTATTACTTAACTTATTTTGAAAATGATGTGTTATTAGAATACGACGAAGTTCAAGGATTTTCTTCATCTGAAAATAAAGAGAAAAGCATAAAAGTATTAGATATTTTACAAGCTATTAAAACAGCTAAAGTAGTAACAGATACTAATGAAGATTATCAAGAGTTAATGGATAATATTGCTGTGCCACAGAATGGGTTAGTGATTGGTAAAAGTGATAAATAAACAAACCTTATGGATAATTACTCATTAAAAATTCAAGGTTTTGATTCAAATTCATCTTTGTCGTTAAGTAAAGTGGTTTTTGACAGCTTTACAGTTTTAAATTTTATTGAAAAATCTGATACTGAAATCATTTTGAAAAAAGATTTTTTTAGTGAAGATTATAAAGTACCCAATGTATGTAGGTATCGCTTAGTAAAAACCGATGGAGAATATAATTTATTACCAAATGAAGCTAAAAAAATCTATTCATCTGCTTTCAATGATATTAAAATAGATGATGAATTTTTGGAAGAAAATAAGTTGCCTGTAATTATTTTAATACTCGAATCTCCTCATAAAGACGAATATGATTACACACCTAATTTAACACCTAAAGCACCAGCTCAAGGAGTTACAGGGACTCAAATTTGCGAAAAATTTGAAAAAATAATTAACAATCATTTAGATGAATTAGAATTAAAAGATACTGAATATCGAATTTTAATTATTAATCCTATTCCTTATCAAACATCTTTATATCATTGTCATCATAATACTCTAAAAAATAGCTATAAAGATATTAGAGATTTTGTTTGGAAAACCTTATGGGAGGATGGTGGATATAAAAGTGAATTCAATAAATTAATTAAAAAAATAAATCCTGATATTATCATCAATGCTTGTACAAAAGATTTAAAAATTAATATAGATGAAATACTTAATATAATTGGAGTAGAAAGAAAATATCATATTAATCATCCAGCAAATTGGGCGTACACTAATGGAAATTGTAATCTTGAAGTCAAATGAAAATAATTTTACTTTTTGTTTTTTTTAGTTTCACTTATTTTTCTTTCTCTCAATCCATTGAGGAAAAAATAAAGTTCACTAATGATGCTGTAGAAAAAGGAATTAAAAATGATATTTTCAAATATGAATCTGATATTATTGAAAATCAAAAACAACTTAATATTGACTCTAATTATATAAAGTTTTTACAATTTTATCGAGAACAATATTATTCTTTTCATGAGCTTGAAAAAGCTATTACTTATCAAGTTGAAATATGTGGATTATCGAAAAATATTTATAGAGAAAATTCTTTCAAATATTTAGAGAGTATAAATATTCTTCGTTCTCTTTATTGGGATTTAGGAGATTATCAAAAATCATTGGAATTGAATCTTGAATGTTTAAAATTAAAAGAAAAAGTATTAGGAAAAGAACATCTTGATTACTTAGTCACACTTGATAATTTAGCAGATAATTATTCATCTTTAGGAGATTATCAAAAATCATTAGAATTGAATCTTGAATGTTTAAAATTAAAAGAAAAAGTATTAGGAAAAGAACATCTTGATTATTTATGGACACTAGATAATTTAGTACTTAATTATTTAGAATTAGCAGATTATCAAAAATCATTGGAATTGAATCTTGAATGTTTAAAATTAAAAGAAAAAGTATTAGGAAAAGAACATCCCGATTATTTATGGACACTTGATTATTTAGTAATTAATTATTCATATTTAGGAGATTATCAAAAATCATTGGAGTTGAATATTGAATGTTTAAATTTAAAAGAAAAAGTATTAGAAAAAGAACATCCCGATTACTTGAGGACACTGGGTAATTTAGCACATAATTATACAGATTTAGGATTTTATGAAAAATCATTGGAATTGAATCTTGAATGTTTAAAATTAAAAGAAAAAGTATTAGGAAAAGAACATCCCGATTACTTGAATACACTTGGTAATTTAGCTCTTAGTTATTCATACTTAGGAGATTATCAAAAATCATTAGAATTGAATCTTGAATGTTTAAATACTACAGATAAAGTATTAGGAAAAGAACACCCTAATTATTTGTTGTTTCTAAATAATATAGCAGATAATTATTCATCTTTAGGAGATTATCAAAAATCATTGGAGATGAATATTGAATGTTTAAAATTAAAAGAAAAAGTATTAGGAAAAGAACATCCCGATTATTTATGGACACTTGGTAATTTAGCACTTAATTATTCATATTTAGGAGATTATCAAAAATCATTTGAACTAAATCAAGAATGTTTGAGACTTAAAGAAAAAGTATTAGGAAAAGAACATCCTAGTTACTTGGTGACACTTGGTAGTTTAGCTCTTAATTATTCAGAATTAGGTGATTATGAAAAATCATTTGAATTGAATCAAGAAAGTTTAAAGTTACATGAAAAAGTATTAGGAAAAGAACATCCTAATTATATAATAACACTTGATCATTTAGCAAATAATTATTCAGAATTAGGTGATTATCATAAAGCATTGGAACTAAATCAAGAATGTTTAATAGGTGCAGAAAAATTATTTGGAAAAGAGGGCCGAGGCTATCTAATAACGCTTAACAATTTAGCATATAATTATTCAGAATTAGGAGATTATGAAAAATCATTGGAATTGAATCTTGAATGTTTAAATATTAGAGAAAAAGTATGGGGAAAAGAACATCCTAATTATTTGATGTCTTTAAATAATTTAGCAAATAATTATTCTAATATTGGAGATTATCAAAAATCATTGGAACTAAATCAAGAATGTTTGAGACTTAGAGAAAAAGTATTAGGAAAAGGGCATCCTGATTATTTGAATACACTTAATAATTTAGGATCGGATTATATAGAATTAAAGAAGTTTTTATTTTCTGATAGTATTCAAACTCTTAATCTTGAACTTCAAAATGAACATTTTAAGAACAACTCAATCGGATTGAATGAAGGTCTTAAGTTGACCTTTAAAAACAATTTAAATTCGACTTTAGAGGATTTCATTAACTATTCAGTTTTCAGGAAAAAGGATAATCCTAAATTATTAGAATACTCTTTTAAAACTTGGTTAAACCTAAACGGTATAATTAGCAATCAAACTACTCAATTACAAGAACAAGTATATGCAAGTCATGACACTTCTCTTATTAGCCTTTATGAAGATTGGAAGTTAAACAAGCTTCAATTGATGAAGTATTATGAGTTAACTATTCCAGAAAGGGAAGAAAGAGGATTAGACTTAAAAGCGTATGAAAGTATTATAGAGCAACAAGAACAAGAATTAAGTCGTCTATCCGATGTTTTTTCTGATATGAAAAAAGAATATTCAATTGAAGATATTAAGATGAACCTTAAAGATGATGAAGTTTATATTGATATTATTGCTTTACCATATTTTAATTTTCAAACTAATAGCTGGACGGATACTATTCAGTATTTAGCTTATATTATAAATAATAAAGTTGGTGAGTCTCCTGCAACAGTATTGCTTGAAAATGGAAATCAATTGGAGGGAGAGTTATTTATGAATTATGCAAATAGTGCATATGGTTATAATAAAAACCAACAGAGTCCTGATGCGCTATCTTATAATTATTTTTGGAAACCAATTGCGGAAGAAATTAAAGGAAAACAAAAAGTATATGTTTCGTTAGGAGGTGTTTTCAATAAATTAAACTTAGAAACTTTATACAATCCTTCTACAAATAATTACTTGATAGATGAGCTGGATATTGAAATGGTGAATAATGGTCGTTCTTTCATCCAAAATAAAATAAAAGGACCTAAAAATTATGAAAATTTCACTGCTACTCTAGTTGGTTTTCCAAACTATAACGGTGGACTAGATTCAAAAGATTCTTCAGAATCAGATTTATATGCATATTCAAATCTAAGAGACATACCTTCAAATATTATAGATAGCTTGTCTAGAGGTGGTTTTAATATATCTTCTTTACCAGGTACTAAAATTGAGGTTGAATCAATTTCTGAAATTTTAAAAACGAAGGATTGGAAAGTAAATGTATTAATGGAGGATGAGGCAACTGAAGATGCTGTTAAGGAAGTTTTATCACCTAGAATACTTCATATTGCAACTCATGGGTACTTTTTTAAAGAGAAAGAAATAGCTAGAAACAACGGTTTAAAGTTTTTCGGAATGGAAAAGCAAAAAGTTATTCAAAACCCATTGTTAAGGTCAGGTTTACTTTTAGCAGGAGCAAATTCAACAATTAAAGGTGAGGAAACAAACGTAAAAGAAAATGGGATTTTAACTGCCTATGAGGCGTCCTATTTAAACTTAAAAGAAACAGAGTTAGTTGTGTTGAGTGCTTGTGAAACAGGAAGAGGAGATGTTCAAAATGGAGAAGGAGTATATGGCTTAAGGAAATCTATTTCTGATGCAGGTGCTCAAAATATAATTATGAGTTTATGGAAAGTGGATGATAAAGTTACACAAGAGTTTATGTCTACTTTCTATGAAAATTGGTTGTCTGGAACAACCATTAGAGAGGCCTTTACCAAAACACAACATTTTATCAAGGATAAATACCCTCAACCGTATTATTGGGGGGCATTTGTGTTGATAGGGGAGTGATATAAAATAATTTCTAAAAATTAAAGCTCAATAACCACAAAGGTTTTGGGCTTTTTTTATGCCTAAATAAAAATATTTTAAATTCCAATGGTTACCTTTTTCAATGTCTACTATTAATTGGTATAAACAATTAAAAAATAGAAATTATGAAAAAGATGTTTTTAACAGTAGCAATTGGGTTTTTATCTTCAATGACTTTTGCTCAACAAAAAGAAGTTTACGTTAGTGGTTATGTAAAGTCTAACGGAACAGTTGTTCAACCTCATGTAAGAACAGCACCAGATAAATCGTTTCAAAATAATTGGACAACAGTAGGAAATGTCAATCCGTACAACGGAAATGTAGGGACGAAAACGACACCTTCGAATACTAGTTATAATTACAACAGTAAAATAAGTTACCCGGCTTATAATACAAGCCCTAAGAAATCAAAAACGAAAAGTATTTATAATTTCTAAAAAGGTTTTAATAAAATATCAACTGATGAAAAAGATAATTCTATTTCTTAAAAAGAAACTTTATAGAGTAAAAGGTCAAACTATGAACGAGGCAATAAGAAATGTTTTGACGAATTTAAATTACAATTATTCAACTTTGAAAATAGATGAAGAAGAAAATATAATAAACTTGACTATTAATTTAAAATATGGAACAGTAGACTCTTATATTATAAACAACAAAGCGAAAAAATATATTGAGGTAAGAAATTTATGTTCCATTACAATTCCAGAATTAAAAAGAAGAGAAATAGCTGAATTCATTGTTCGAACAAATAACCTACTAACAATAGGGAGGTTTGATTTAAATATGGAAAATGGTGATTTGTTTTTTGGAGCAGCAAATCTTTATGATGATTCATTGCCTCAATCAGAGGAGGTTTTTAATAATATATTATCTTTTTCTTATCAAATAATGGAGGAATATGTTCCGAGTGTAATGAATATAATATATACTCATACGTTAGCAGAAAAAGAAATTTTTAAGACAAATAATAAAGTAGACCCATCATGGAATTAATAAAGAAAGGAGTGAAAGTAACAGCATTAATAGTTTGTTTTTTAATATTTAATATTTCGAATGCTCAAAATTACATTTATATAGGGGAAGAAAGGTTCGAAGCAACACCAACTTGGGATTTTGCTTTAGAAACAATGTATGGGACAGTAACAAAAGAAATTGAAGTAACTATTAGTAAAAAGAATAAGGGAGGAAACCTTTTACTATCTATATCAGATATGGATAGTAGACACAGAAAAATTACTGGTGGTATTACAATTTATCTAAGTGATGGGTCAGTAATAAAATGTATAGACAGAAATCAAAAGAGTAGATTAAATGATAGAAGTTATAATTTGTATAATTTAACAAATTCAGAAATTGAACAGCTTAAAGTTACTGATATAAAAGAAATTGTTTTTTCTTTAACTTCATTTTATAATGATATTGTTTTTCAAAATTCAGAATATTATACAGCAAAGAACTTACACCCTAAAAGAACAGACACTGACTTGGGAAAACTTGGAACTCATACAAATGATTATTTAGGTCAGTATGACACTTCGAATGATATTTCAGAATTATTTAATGAATAAGTAGTCTATTCATTCTAATTCAATACAGTATTCTATCAAGTCAAGGTCTTTTATTTCTGAAAGAGGCTTTGACTTTTTTGTGTTCTCTAGTTTGTAATAATTGTTTTTTAATTTGATAACTGAAAAATTCCACGATTCAAATGTATTGTAAATGTTAATATCAGATTGATTAAGTGTGATCTTAGAATATATCGTAAGATTATTGTCTTTTTCATCAAACAAATAATTGAAATTTAAATCCGAAATAGAATCAACTATATTCTTAAAATAGTCATTAATCTCTTTTTTATTTGAGTTTTTGTCTAATTCCGTTTTCCATACTTTCTTGGTTTCTTCAATTTGAAGACCAATATTAATGATGTTTAAATTAGTATTATTAATTCCCTGACTATTTCCAGCATAACCATATGACTCTTCTTTGAAAGGTATGATTTCCACGACTTTCGTGTTTGCATTTGGTATTGTAACTGAGTTTAAATCTAATTTTAATTCTAAATCAGAACGATCTTTTTGAGAAGTCTTTTTCTTTAATAAACTTTGATTAGTTTTTTTGTTTGAAGCTAATCTCGTTTCTTGCTTTTCAAAGTTTAGATAAATAGCGATTACACTAATCGGAATCAATATTAGAATTGCGGCGTATTTAAGAAAACTATTAAGTTTGATTACTTTGGTGGTTTTCTTTGATTTAGATTTATCTATTTCCTTGAAATGATCTTTAAGTTGGTTTCTATTGTTTAATTGAATTGTTTTTTCAATGTCAGCTTCAGAAATGTTTAATTCATTATTTTCGATTCTGTTAAAACGATTTTTTAAACTTATTCTTTCAATTTTTTTTAATGCCAATTTAGAAAGTTTAATATCTTCGATCTGATTGATGAAGTCATTATGTTTTTCATTAAATAAAAATTGAATGAACTTATCTTGGTTTTCTTCAAAAGAGTTCGCTAAATCAAATAGTAATTCAGACAAAAAATCTATGCTTATTTTTTCATTAAAATCAATTGAACTTAAGTCTTCATTTACTTGATTTATTCCGTTTTTCAATAAATTAAAAAGCAAGTTCTCAGCATAGGTATTATCTGATTCAAGCTTATGAAGTAGACTTGAACCTGGAAAATGTTTTTTTATTAAATTCTTTAATATTTCAATTGAATTATTCATTAACTAAAACATTTAAATTAGTAAAAGACATTTCTTTTAATCTTTTTTGACAGCGTGATTTTTGATTTTTAACATTATCGCTATTGGTATAGTCTAAAGCTATTGCTATATCCTCTAAAGACTGTTTTTGGTAGAAGTATCTGCTCAATATTTCGAAGCATTTTCCTCCAGCTTTTTTCATCTCTAATAAGGCATTTTCAATCGCAGAAAACTTAGTCTCATTTTCGATTTCAATTGGATTTAACCAATCATTTATATCTGGTCTAATGTCATCTATTAATGGTGAAGTTTTACTATCAGACTTAAATCTATTTAATACTTGATAATAGCAAATAGAATTTAGGTAAGTTTGAATTGAGCAGGTGAGTTTGAAATTTTTATCAATAGCTTTCTCATAAAATACAATTACAGCATCTTGGTATATATCTTTTAGAACTTCTAAATCAGAATGTTTTTTCTTCATAAAATTAAGACAATACTCTTTGTTTTGTATATAAACTTGGTCAAGATGTTTAATATCTTTTCTAATGTTTTCAAGAATTTGCTGGTCGTCCATTTTAAGTAACTATCTTTTTTGCTTAAAAATAGTTATTTAATTCAAACCAATAATAATGCTAAACTATAAAGCTTTATGATTATTTATACTAGATAACCTGTATAACTAAGGGTTTCATTTGTTTCTAAAACAAAAATTTCACATTTGAAATACATTTTTTCATTTACAGAGTAAATAGTAAGAACCACTTTAGCTTTTCCTTTATTTTCATCATAAGAATTGGAGTAAAACCAATCAAATAGCAATAATGAACCAGGATTTGAATCTATGGTTTCATCGTATTCATCATAATGAATTATATTTATTTTTCCATAGGAATAAGTTTCTGCAGCTGTCCATAAATTTGTAAAATACACATCTGAAGAATCTGATTCTTGAGACAACATTAAAGTTATACCATTTTCTATTGCAAGACTATCGTAATTGTTTTCTCCTACACTATGTTCAGTAACAATAAATTTTTGAGAGAATTGAGCAGAAACTGAATTGCTAACTGCAATCATAAAAGTTAAAAAAAAGATGTATTTCATATGTATTTAATTGTTTTTTTGTTATCATATTGAATCGCCATCTTAAATTCATCTGTGTTTGCGAAGAGTTTCGTCATGGCTTATTTCACATAAATAGTTTTTTTGATTATTGTTTTTACAAAGACTGATTCAACCGAACCAGTCTTTTCTTATTTACATTAGGTGTGATTTTAAAATATTTCTTTATCTATAAATAGTAATCATCAAGGTCTTCAACCCTGTAAATATAAATTTGAGAGAAATTTCCAAAATCTGGTTTTGTACTTTTACAATTTAATCCCATACTAGAAAATATTCTAGCTTCTGAAGCATTCATTTGGGTAGAGTTTTCTCCAACACTTTTTTTATTTTTATATGTCCAAATTGACATATATTCAACCCCTTCTATTAGGTAATGTCCATTAGAAATGTATTCTCGGTCTTCTTTACTGTACTGTTTCATTTTGTTAATATTTTAAAGTTTATACTTATTAATAATAGAACCTTAAAAAGGTAACCATGGATTTTGAAAAAATGTTGATTTTTCTGATTTTTTGATTGAAAGGTTAAAAAGTTGTGGATTTAATGATCAAATATAATCTCCAAAAAGATCGATTTTATTATTTTTTGTGAAGAATTAATAGATTAGTGTATAACTAAAATCAAGCGGTAAAGGAATATGTAAAAGCTTTGTATTAAATTGTTAATACCTTTTATAGCTAAATTGATTGATAGAAAAGGTTAATTAAATTTCTTTACGAAAGAAATTTCAAACTAATAAAGTTTTTATTATCATTTGAAAATTTCATCAATTTCTGGGTTTATTGATTGACCGTTCAAAATTTTCTTAAAATCCTTTAATTGTTTTAAACTATTTAGTGATATAGATGAAGAAGAAAATGGTGGATTCTTTATTGTTAAATTTAAATCAAACTCTCCATTGCTGTATCCTTTAAATTCAATAACCATTTCTTTAGAATGAAATTCACTATATCCAAAATGATTATATGTACCGGTATCCATAACTCTAAAACTACATATAATTTTTTCAAAACTCTTTTTATGAGTTTCGTTTAATTCTGCCCATTCAACTGCCTTATTTAAAGCTTGTTTTAAAGAGGTTTTTGCACTTGGACCTAATCTTATGTCTTCTTTCATTATGTTAAAAGATTCGTTAGTTGTATATTCAAGAAAAACATTACTTCCTTGAATAGTAACTTCAATTTGACTGTAAATTAACGTGTTAACTAATAATCCTAATCCTAATAATATTTTTTTCATTGAGCTGTGTTTTTATCCTATTTTAGGTATCTAATGTATTAATTTTATTTCAATTTTTTTTGATTAGTTTGATATCTTAATCTATGTTGTTAGATTATTTCTTTATTATTAATAATTTACTCCTAAGCCTGAGTAATGAATTTCATATCCATCTTCAACTAAAAAAACCTTCCTAGTTTCATGAAAAAAGACAAAAGAACTATTTAATCCCTGACTATCTTTAACATTCATTCTTGTACATTTTTGCCCTCTGGCTGTTGTTGTGAATGATTCTACAATTTTATATGTGGTTGACATTCTTGAATTATATATACCTGATACAATAGTGAGTGTCAGATTTAAATTTTCTCTTTCAAAACTAATTGATTTAATCCCTGAGTTAGTTTTCTTGGCTAATATTTCTCCTTTGCTATTAATTTTCATTACACTAACTTGTCCATAACTTAAGGTGCTAATTAATAACACTATTCCTAAAAGTAAATTTTTCATTGCATTGATTATTTTAAATTATATTGATTAATAGCTCATCAATACAAAGGTAACCATGGGTTTTAAAATAATGGTATTAGTCAACCTAATACCAACCTTCACAAACTCGACTTTTTATACAATTTTTGTACTAAAAAAGTTTAAACATTATTCATTAGCTCGTAACCTCTAATAGAAGCCTAGAATTAATAATACTTACATCATCAATACTTTTCATAAATGATTAATAAAATTAATCTACCATGTTTTTTTAATTGGTTAGGTTACCTTTTTGTAAAATAAATATAAATAGATATAACGAAATAAAATTTAATAATTATGTCATTTATAACATTATCAAACGCAAAGAGGAAAATCTTTAGATTAGATATAAAAGATTGTAATTTTATTGGAGGTGAGTATAAAAAAAATACGAGAACAATTGGGGTTTAAATGTTTTAATTGACATTATGTTTAATCAGTAACCCAGATGAATTTTATAAAAACAATATATTATGAGATATAACCCAATTAAGCAAATCTTGTATACAATAGTGGTCAGAAAATTAAGGAATTAAAATGTCCAGAATTTGTTAAATGGAATAAGTTGAAACTAACTCATGATAAAAACAGGATGTGTAGCCTTTGTCAGAAGTCGATAATAGACACCGAAAACTTAACTGATTTTGAATTACTCAATTTGGTTAAACAAGATCAAAATACTTGTTTTAAAGTTGGATTGAATCAGAGTTAAATATGCTCTTATCAAAATTTAATAACTGATGAGTTTAAAGAGATAAATGATTACATGAGTGAATATTCATTAGACGTTAATTAAATGGAAGTAATTAGTTGGTACAGTTACTACCTTTATAAATTTGAAAGCCCTTATGCAGCCTATTTAATTTTTAAAGACCTTAAAGAAGGTGAAAAAGTGATTGTTGAAGATGTTATCGAGGATATTGTAGGTTCTATTTGGAATGGCGAATATTTAGAATTGATGTATGAAGAGCCAGAAGAACCAACGATGATAGGATAAAATGCGTTATATGTATATTAAAGTTCAGTATGGTAAATAAAATATTTGAATTTGTTGTATTTATACTTAAGAGAATAGGAGAAATCACTGGTCTTACGTATAATGAAGTTAATATTATTATCTATTTTATAATTATTCCATTTTCGTGGTTGTGTATGTTGGATATAATTTTTGATGTACACTTCTTCAAAATAGGATTTTTTATTTTTTTAATAGGTTTTCTAATTGGTTGTAGAGATTTCAAGACATATTCTAACTGGTTATATAGTAAATCTGTAAATTTTCTGCTTAGCTTTAAGAAGTTTAATGTAGATTATTTTAAAGCATCAGTTTGGATTTGTGTTTCTCTTCCTCTATTGATTTATATCCTTTTGATAGTTTTAATTTTTAAATGATTTTTTTTTGAAAAATGAGAAATATACTTCTTTTTATAGTGCTAATATTCTTTTTGACTTATTTTAATTCATGTGATAATAATATAGATTTATTTAATCCTTCAGCTAGTATAAAAGCAGGGGATAGCTTAGATCATTTCAATGGTGTGAACGTTTATTACAACGAATCTTTTGGTAATGTTTCAGGCAGAAACACAACAGAAGATGGGTATAACTTAGGTTTAAGGTATCAATGTGTAGAATTTGTAAAACGTTATTATTATGAATATTACCATCATAAAATGCCTAATCCTTGGGGACATGCAAAAGATTTTTTCAATAAATCATTAAGTGATTCACAATTTAATCCAGATAGGGGATTAGTCCAATATAAGAATGGAGGTAAATACAAGCCTCAAATTGGAGATTTGATCGTTTTCGATGGACATGCATTTAATCGATATGGTCATGTTGCAATTATTAGTCAAGTGAAAGATGATGAAATTGAAGTGGTTCAACAAAACTGTGGTGTAAATTCACGAGCAATTTATGATTTAGAAAATGAAGGAGACGGATATCACATAAAAGGAGCTAACATACTAGGTTGGTTAAGAAAAGTAAATTCTTAATATTTATAAAATATAAAACATTAACTTTATATTTCAACAATTATCAATGATGACAGAAACCTTACTCTTTAACAAATTAAAAGGAATATTATTTGGTCAAGCAATCGGAGACGCTTTAGGTCTAGGATGTGAATTTTTATCAAAAAAAGAAATTGCACACTATTATCCGAATGGTTTTTCTGATTACAATCAAATTATTCAAGATGAACATCGAAAGAGATGGGGTATAGGGGCTTGGACCGATGATACCGATCAATTTCTTTGTTTGTATGATAGTGTTATTGAAAATCAAGGAGAAGTAGTGTTAGGTGATGTTTCGCTTAGGCTTTATAATTGGTTTCTTTCAGGAGGTATGGGGATTGGTAAGTTAACGAATAGTGTTTTCAAAATGCCAGAGTATACTAAATATCCTGATAAGTGTGCTGAGTTAGCTTGGAAAATGACACGTAAACAAGCTGCTCCAAATGGTGCATTAATGAGGAATGGGGTCATTGCTATGATGAATTATCAGAATCTTGGTAAAGCACTATCCTTATCAGAAGCTATATGTAAGTTGACACATTTCGATCCAAGGTGTATAGATAGTTGTAAAATTCATACGACTTTATTAATTTCTTTAATAAAAGGGGAGAAGTTAACATTAAATGAAGTGATGGAGAGAAGTGATGTTCAAGATGATAGAACTGTTTCTCATATCAATATCTTCTTAACTCATAATCTTGAGGATTTAAATTTGGATAATAGTAATGAAGTTGGTTATACTTTAAAAGCATTATCGTCTGCCTTGTGGGTTTATTTTTATGCTGAATCTTTTGAGGAAGGACTAATTAAAATTATCAATGAAGGCGGTGATGCAGATACTAATGGTTGTGTTGCAGGAACTGTATTAGGTGCTAAATTTGGTTTTGATTCTATACCGAAAAGGTGGATTAAAGGATTAGCTTTGGAAAGTGAATTAGAAGGAAGGATGAAAATATTCAGCTAATAAATTAAAAAAAAAACAACAAGCTTTTATGAAAGATAATAACTCATCATCTTCAAATCTTAGAAATCGAGAGATTAATAAAAATGAAAAAAATAAGCCTTCGGTAAATATTTCACATAGTGATTTTGGGTTAAATGCTTTACGAAATGATAAAAAGACATTAGGCAACCCTAACTATTTCTTTAATAAAGGACTAGAAAAGGAGAGGCAGAAAAAGTATAAAGATGCTATAGATGATTTCACTCAGGTTATCGAGATCAACCCATTAGATGGAGAAGCTTTTTATTATCGTGGTGAAAGTAAAGCTTGGTTAGATAATTATTCTGATGCAATATTAGATTTTGATAAAGCAATTGAATTGAACTTTAAAGAGTCTCAATGTTATTATAATCGAGGAATAAGTAAATTTAATTTAGGAGATAACGAAGGAGCATTGAATGATTATAATCAGTCTATAGAGTTAAACCCTAATCACGCGATTTGTTTTTTTAATAGAGGTAGGCTTTTTGATAAGTTTCAGGGGTTCAAAGAAGCTATCTTGGATTATGATAAAGCTATAAATATAAACCCTGATAAAGCTTTATATTACTTTGAAAGAGCAATGTCTAAGTCATCGATTCAAGATTATGAAAGTGCTTTATTAGATTTTACAAAAGCAATAGAATTAGAAGATTCAAATGATTTCTATTATAACAATCGAGCAATTTGTAAATCAGAAATGGGAGATATTCCAGGAACTCTTGATGATTTTTCAAAAGCTATTGAAATAAATCCAGACGATGTATCCTATTACAATAGAGGGAACTGTTACAACAGGTTAGGAGATTATGAAAAGGCAATACTAGATTTTAATAAATCAATAGAGCTGAATCCATTAGCCATGTATTACAATAGTAGAGCAAATAGTAAGTATCAATTAGAAGATAATACTGGTGTTATAAAAGATTGCACTCAAGCAATAAGATTAGATTCAACAAAATCTTCATCTTATTATTTAAGAGGATTAGCGGAAATTGAGGTAAATAAAGTTGATGCAGCTTATGATGATTTAAGAACGGCGCATGAACTTGGACATGAAAAAGCATTAGAAGAACTTCAAAGATTAAAGCCAGTATTATTTAATTTGATAAATACATTATATTCAAGAGTAAAACATTTCTTCAGAAAAATTTTGATGTAGCCATTCATGAACCGAACTATGTTGATTTAAAAAGATATGAAGAGGTATTCTAAAATAGTTTACGTCAACAATATTCATGGAGCAGAACGATGATGGGGGGATGGGCAGTAGCTCAAAGTCCAATATTGAAAACGACAATCACCATAAGGAGATTAAAACGAAGAGGTTATCAATCGATGCAGGATGTTTATTTGAACTAAAGCCATCATTTTGTGAACCGCCGTATACGAGACCCGTACGTACGGTGTTGTGAGAGGCGTATCCCGCTATGAGACTGGCGGTACCATCTACTCGATTAGTAGCTGTTGGTTTTGGGAGTAACCTATCAAGGTCAGCCGTGAATACTTTTTTTAGTAATATATAATTTCTCGTTCTTCAATATCTATTGGAGTCCCATTATAGTATTCTACTTTTTTTATCCAATTATTATTTTTATCATACGTATATTCATATTCTATAATATTTCCTTTAATTAATTCATCAACATAGAGTATCTCATCTCCCATCAAATTGTATTGTTTATAAGTTGAATAGTTCTCAAAAGTTTTTTTTCTTCAATTAAGTTTTTGTTAATATCAAAAGTGTATTCAATTTTTAATAATAAAATATTTTTCGAATTAAAAATCAAAATTTTAGTTAGTAATCCATTTTTATTATACTCATACGTTCTAGTTTTTATTAGAACATGTTTAGAGTTGAATTCTTCAACTTTTATCGCTCTACCTAATGAGTCATTTTTAAATTTAAATATTGATGTAATACTGTTATTTTCATATTCTACTCTTTCAATTAAATTTCTTGTTTTATCGTATTTATATTTTGTTGAGTATTTTTCTTTATCATCTAAATATTTTTCAACTTGAGAAGTAATTTTACCATTTTTATATAAATTCACTAACTTATAATCTAATTGATTTTCTCTGGTATAATCTAATTCAATTTTTAATCTATTTGAGCGGTCGTATTTATAAATTGTTTTACGAAAGACATTAGAATTTGAATCTAAATATTCAGTAATGAATATTTTATTTATGTCATTATATGTGTTTTTTTCGTGTTTAGCATTATCTTGAATTTCAGTAACTAATCCAAATTCATTGAATGAAATAAATCTTTCATTATTGAAGAAAAATCTTTCAATTACTTTTTTAGGTCCTTTAACAACTAAACTGTCATTTATTTCAATCGCATCATAAACTACGGAGTGAACTGTTTTTACTTTACCTTTTAATAAATATTTATTTAAGTCAGATTGATTTCCTTGTGACCAAACAAATATTGAATTCAGAAAAATAAGTATTAGTAATATTTTCATTCTATTTTATAAAATTTAATTCCTGATGTCTCACTTGTTTATATTAATTCGAAGTGAGAGTTAAAAACTTATCGATTTCTCCTAGCCCCGAAGTGAGAATTCCAGCCACTTGCAACTAACGTTTAGTATATGACAAGTAGGGCAGTGGAAAGCAATAAACTTTCAGGTTTGACAAAGCCAATTCGTTGTATTTTGTTTTTTATCTTATTCATTTTAAAAGCCAAATCAACGATTTGGCGGTGTTGGTAGATAGCACTGAACTTTCGTAACTACCGAACGCCCTATTTGCCATATACAGTATTAGCAAATGTTTGTATTCAAAAAAGCCGCCTGGATCCGCCCCAGGACCTTCCACTTAGATGTGGATGTGCTATCTAATTACACCACAGTTGGCTCTTTAATACCCTGATGGCACTTAATATTTCTATTAAGTGCCAGACACCTCGACCTCCCCAAGTGTTTAATTATATTCTTTGTGGAGAGTCAGGGAGTTGCTTCTTTATGAAGGTTGCCTTTGTGCTCCTTCAAGTATCTTTAATGTTTCTGGATTCATCCTTTCAAAATTTTCATTTCGCCATTCAATAGTAGTTGAGTTTATATTTTCTGAACTTTCTTTTCCGTAAATATATTTTTTATCATTTTCAACGATACCAAAAAGCCTTGAGTTTTTGTTTCTATACAGTCCTACTATTTGAGGCAAACCTCCTGTTTGAGGGTCTTTTATGCTTTTCAAGGTTTGGTGAAGGCAGTGATAAACACCTCTACTTGTTCTAAAATTATTGTGTTTTTCTTTTTCCCATTCTTCCCAGTTTTTATCAAACTCAGTTTTACCTGAACCACCACTATAAACTTTTTTGGAAATTTTAGGGAGTTCTATTTCCTCATTCTTAATACCTGTTTCAGGTGAAAAAGAAGTTTTAAAAAGTTTGAAAACCTTTCCATCTCGAGTGCCGTGAAGAATAGTAAAAGTTCCCGCTAAAAAACCTCTCGGATAGGTATCAAAAGAGGTTTTAATGTAACCAGATATTATTTCATTTTTCGTGTTGCAGCTATCATGGTCATTTAATAAAAGTCCATTGTCTATTTGAGGGATTAGTTGTCCAAGTATTATTGAAGGAAATAGGACATCTCCGCAAAAGCCAAATATTTCTGGGTACTTTGAAGAGCCAAAAACCTTTATTCCATAATCAAATTTCCCAGCATTACCCCAAGTATATCTGCTATCAGATGCGATATAAATCGAAGAAATTTCTTTCCCTTCCTTTTTATCATCAACTCCTATCCAAGATATTATTAAGGTCATTGGTTCTTTTAATATTTGCTAACTTGTATATACACGATACTTTATATCGTCAACATTCCCAAATTGGTATGATAGGGAATATTATCAATCTTTTATAACGTATTATTTTCTATTATTATAATTGTTTAAAAATAATGATTTTTTTGCAAATTGATTTGAAGAAGACGTTAATATTTTGTAATCATACAAGTTAAAAGATAGGCTTTGGCACGGAAAAGTAAAATCAGTTAAAATAACCGTTTAAAACATCAAAAGAAAGTCAACTTATCTATTCATTTCATAAAACACCTTAGAAATATCTAACTGCAAGGCATCGCAGATTGAGAAGAATATTAATAAAGAAAAATTTGAGTCTCCTTTTTCAATTCTTTGTACTGTTCTTATATCAACATCACAAATAGCAGAAAGCGTTTGTTGAGAGATTCCTTGTTCCATTCTTCTCTCTTTTAACAATACCCCTAATTTTTGAAATTTAGAACTAAATTTTTCCATATTCAAAAGTGCAAATGAACAATTCAATTCATTACGACATATATGTCACATAAAGGAAATTTTATATATATTTGAAAAAATATTTAATCAAAACACAATGAAAAAAATCAAATTAATCAATTTAGCAGTGCTAACATTAGCAGTTTTAACTTTTGGAAGTTGTAAAAAAGAAGGTTGTACAGATACAGATGCAACGAACTTTAATGAAAGTGCCAAAAAAGATGACAACAGTTGTCAATATGAGGGAAGGATGATATTCTGGTATAACCAAGAGATAGCTCAAGAATTTTCAGAACTTGAGGTAGCAAGTTTAAAATTTTATTTAGATGGAGAATTAATAGGTTCAAAAGCTACAACAACATATTTTAATATTGCACCAGATTGTGATAATTCATCAGTTATTAACGCCACAAAATCATTAGGTACGTTACAAGAGAAAACTTATCAATTAAGAGTCGTAGATGAAGATGGAGATGACGCATGGAGAACTAATGTAACTTTTAAGGCAAATACATGTACTCAATTTCAACTAACCGCTGAGGCTGGATATCCAGATTTTCAATAAATAAATTATAAAATGAAAAAGATCTTATTTACAGCATTAGCATCATTTATGCTAATAGCTATTTTCGCTTTTAAAAGTGAAACGAAATCAAATCAAATAGAAAAAGATTATTCTCTTGCTCGTGTATCAAAAGTGAGTGGGAAATATATTTTTTTAAATTGTGAACCAATACAAGATTATGAGGTGGTTTATGAGTTAAGTGGATTCACATTGGGACATTTTAACTCGCCAAATGAAATTGTGAACTATGTTGTTAAGATTGCAAAAAAGAGAGAGGATAAAGAAGGTAAAGAATACGACGCTTTAATTATTGGCTCCAGTAAGTATGACTTAGCGATTAAATTCAAAAAGTAATTGAAAGGCACGAAGTTGAAATACTTCGTGCCTTTTTTATGTTTTAAAGCTTTTAATTTATCTCACTCCTCATCACTCTCTCCAGGTTCTTTCCAACTTTCGCTATCAATGTCTACTTTTAACCTTCGATATAAATCTAGGTCAGAATGATAGTTTTCATCTTCCTTATCTAATAATTTAAGACCTAATTTATAATACGATTTTGCTTTTGATATTTCGCCAAAGTCACAATGAAGTTGGGAAAGGAATCCAATTAAATAATGAATTCCTAACTTGTCGTTTGAGTATTCGCTCAGGTTTAAAGCGAAGTTAGCATCTGCAATAGCACTTTTAATTAGGCCTTGACTTGCTAATTCTACACTCCTTGAAAAAAACAACTCCGTTTGCTCAAAATATTGAACTCCGAATTTATCTACAATTTCCTTTTTGAAGGTTAGAAAATCTGATGAGATGTTTATTTTAGACATTATTTGTTTAATTTATTTTTTATACAAAATTAGATACTGAAAATTAATTTCGACTTACCTAGAATAGATACTTTTTATATGTTAAAGATGAGGTTATTCGATTTTGTTTATCAATACTTTAAGTGATTTTCCAGTTTCTTTTATTTTTTTGATAATCAAAAATATAGAAAAAATAGGGTTTTATAGTTATAAAAGGTTAATTAGTAATATTTCATCTTTTTTAAAAGTGCTTCATCGTATTTCATTTTTTAGATTAAATGTTTAAGTTTGATTAATATAGTTTATGAATATGAAGCAAGGAAATTGGAAACAAAAATCTTTAGAAAAACAGTTAGATTTTAAAAAGAAATTAGGATTAATAAATAATGGTAAATTCAAAGGTGTTGAATATGAGCATATTCTTTCAGATGAAGATGCTCTATTAGGAGCTATGTTTTATTGCTATAAAGATTCTATTGTATGGAATGAATTACAAACATGGGCTTCAGAAGTAAAAGGCAAGAAAATCAATTTTTCAGGTACAGGTTTAAAGAACATGTTGAGAAGTGAGCACATCCCTTATAATTTTTTTCATCCATTAGAAAAACTACGACAAACAAATCCATTAAAATTAATAAAGTTTTTACATGTATTATTTGATGATAAAATTCAAATCGATGAAGTAAAATCTATTAAAATTGAATATGCTTCCGATTTATCAAGTAAAGATTTGTTGAATGATAAAACTTCATTCGATGTATATGTTGAATTTACAAATAATTCTAAATTATGCGGATTAGGAATTGAAGTGAAATACACGGAATTATCATATCCTTATGGGAAATCTGAAAAAGAAAATCTAGAAAACAAAAATTCTGAATATAACAAAACAGCTAAAAAGTCTGGTTACTTTATAGAAGAAACTTATTCTAACTTACGTTCTAAAGAACTAAAGCAACCTTGGAGAAATCATTTATTAGGAATTAAACTTGTTGAACTTAATTATCTACATCAGTTTTATTCCATACATTTCTATCCATCTGGTAATACGTATCAAAACAAAGTTTCAGATGATTATTTAAAATGTTTGAAACCTGAATTTGCAAATACGTTTATTCCAATCACTTTCGAGAAATTTATCCAAACTGCAGAAGAAGTTTTTGAGACAAACACATTTCAAGATTGGATAAGTTATTTGAAGGATAGGTATTGATTTGTGATATTTTAACTGAAATAGCCATTCTATTCTATGTCTTGATAATCGCTTCTTTGTTGTTCACCTCATTGGTAAAATCTGCATAGGTGAAAATGTACCCTTTGGTTAACGTTTCAATTGTATATGTAATAAAATCAGTTGTTTTCATTTTAATATCCTTGAAGAATACACTGTAAAATGTCGAGTTTATTTCAATAAAAACTGGACAAATGTTTAAATGATTTTTTTTAACTTAAGATCTTTGACTCTACTATCCAATTTCTTAAATAATCTATTTGAGATAAACCTTTTATTAAGTTGTTTTTTTGAATATTAAATTCCGAAGTTCTGTAGATTTTAGGTGTATTTATTCTTAGTGAATAACTTTTGGCGTGTTTTACTAATTTTATGTTTTCTGGAAGAATGGATTTTATTTCTTCCGCTTCTCTATCAGGAATACCTTTGAATGTCGCATCAATATTACCTTGAGTGAATTTGTGATAGAATTGAACTTTTGGTAAATGGTTATCTGTCATCATTGGCCAATCACTATTGTGAGGAACAATCACTGGTTTTTTCATTTTTAGAGTTGGAAATTTTTCTTCTTTTAACTTCCAGTAGTTTAGCCAAAATCTTTGAACGATATCAGAGTTTACTGGTTGGTATCCTCTTCTTAGTTTTTCTGTTGCTATTTGAAGTAATTCTTTTTTAAATAGATTTCTCTTCGAACCTATTGAACCAAATCTTTCGGCTATTTTTTCATAAGTAATGAAATATTCAAAATCATTTTGATTATTACAATATAATTCTGGAGCAATTAATACTACAAAAGAGTTGTCATATTTTTTACTTTCAACATATGCAACAGCCCTCTTTAAATATCGATTATATTGTTCATCCTGAAATGATGCATCTAATTTATTTTCTATTAAAACAGCAATACTTCCTAATGAAGATTGATATGCAAATAGCAAGTCTGTTTCCCCTAAGCCAAAATCTGAAATACTTCTCCAGACACCAATTTCTGAATCAAAAGCTGGTAAATCTAATTCATTAATAAACCATTGACAAAAAGAAGTATCTGTGTAAAACTCTTCTAAAAGAATTAAATCCACATCTCTTTCTTGAATTGACTCAATTGGTAAAATTGAATTTGAATTGCTCATTGAAATAATATTTGCACGAATTTAAACTAAAAAAACATCATTTTCTTTTCTATGATGTTATTTTCAAAGTTTTAAATTTCAGTTAATCAAATTTATTATAAACTATAATTATGACTCATACCTAGATTGGTCACCTTTAATTTTATAGTTTTAACGGGATCCAATTTTGATTATTATTTAGTGAAATTTAGATTATTTTAAAGTAAAAGAGATATATTTACATTTAGTATATTAAGATCAATTACATGACCAATCAAAACCCAGAACAAAAAGCAAGAGATATTATCGACAAGCAGTTGATTACTTGTGGGTGGATTATACAAGATAAGACAAAAATCAACCTAGTCGCAGGACTCGGAATTGCTATTCGAGAATATCAAACAGATATTGGGCCAGCTGATTACGTTTTATTTGTAGATAAAAAAGCGGTTGGAATTATCGAAGCCAAACGTGAAGAATTAGGTAGTACTTTAACAACTGTTGAAGAACAATCATATCAATATGCTACCTCGAAATTAAGATTGTTAAATAACGACCCTTTACCATTCGTTTATGAAAGTACTGGAGAAGTTACTCGTTTCACTGATTATAGAGATCCAAAGCCTCGTTCACGAAATGTGTTTACTTTTCATCGCCCAGAAACTTTTTTGAATTGGCTGAAAGAAGAGAAAACATTACGAGCGCGTTTACAAGATATTCCAGTATTACCAATTGATGGGTTACGTGATTGCCAAATAACAGCTATTACCAATTTAGAAAAATCGTTCAAAGATCAACGTCCAAAAGCCTTAATCCAAATGGCTACTGGTTCAGGAAAAACGTTTACAGCTATTTCATTTATCTATCGATTATTAAAATATGCTAAAGCAAAGCGTGTTTTGTTTCTTGTTGACACTAAAAATTTAGGTGAACAAGCTGAAGGTGAATTTAGATCGTATACAGCGAGTGAAGATAATCGTTTGTTTACTGAATTATATGGTGTAACTCGATTGAGTAGTTCGTTTATTCCTAATGACAGTCAGGTTTATATTAGTACAATTCAGCGAATGTATTCTATTTTGAAGGAAACGGAACTGGATGAAAGTGCAGAACTAGATAATCCAAACGAAATGTCTTTTGAATCGAAAACAGCCGTTCCTGTTGGTTACAATGAAAAAGTTCCAATAGAGTTTTTTGACTTTGTAGTCATTGATGAATGTCACAGGAGTATATATAATCTTTGGAAACAAGTCTTGGATTATTTCGACGTCTTTCAGATTGGATTAACTGCAACTCCTGATAATAGAACTTTTGGCTATTTTAATCAAAATTTGGTTTGTGATTATGGATATGAAAAAGCTGTAATTGATGGTGTTTTAGTACCTTATAATGTATTTACAATTGAAACTAAAATTACCAAAGAAGGTAGTAATATTAGCATAGGTGAAAAAGTCGATAAACGAGAACGATTAACCCGAAAAAAGTTTTGGGAAGCGATTGATGAGGATGTTGAATACAGTGGGAAACAATTAGACAAAGATATTGTCAACCCAAGTACAATTCGAACCATCATAAAAGCTGTGAGAGAAAATTTACCTGCTATGTTTCCTGATCGTTTGGATGCTAATGGGAATTTTGAAACACCTAAAATGTTAATCTTCGCCAAAACAGATTCTCATGCGGAGGATATTATTGAAATCGTTCGGGAAGAATTTGGAGAAGAAAATAAATTCTGTAAAAAGATAACGTATCGTAGTGAGGAAGATCCAAAATCGGTTCTGCAACAATTTAGAAATGATTATTACCCTCGTGTTGCTGTTACGGTAGATATGATTGCTACAGGGACAGATATTCGACCACTTGAAGTATTATTATTTATGCGCGATGTGAAAAGTCGTAGCTATTACGAGCAAATGAAAGGTCGTGGAACAAGAACGTGTTCAATTGAAGAATTAAAAGCTAAAGGAACTCCTTCTGCAAAGTATAGTAAAGACCATTTTGTAATTATTGATGCAATTGGCGTTGAAAGTTCTCAAAAAACAGATAGTCGTCCGTTGGAAAAAGCACCTGGTGTTTCTTTGAAAGATGTGCTTCAAAGCATTGCAATGGGAAATACTTCTGAAGATATGATGAGCACTTTAGCTAATCGTTTGATTCGTTTAGAACGTCAACTTTCAGAAAAAGATAAATTAAAATTTGCAGAACAAGCAGGTGGTTTAACGATCAATCACATTGTAAAACAATTATTGAATGCGCACGATCCTGATTCGATCGAAATAATTAGAACAACTGTAAATACTTCTATGCAAGGTGCTGCTCCGATAGAAATAGAGGCAGCAATAGAGAAAGGTAAACAACAATTGATTGATGATGCGGTTGCTGTTTTTCATAATCCAGATCTACGCAATTTTATTGTAGACATACGAAAACAGTACGATCAAATTATTGACGTGGTAAACATTGATACAATAACGAATATTGGTTGGGTGAAAGATAATGAAGAAGCTGCTTCAAATGCCATCAACGATTTCAAGGAATGGATAGAAAGCAATAAAGACGAAATAACAGCTTTACAAATTTTCTATGCACAAGATTATAGAAGAAGAGAGTTCTCTTACAAAATGATCAAAGATTTATCGGAGAAGTTAAAAATTGAAAAACCATTGTTAGCTCCTTTGGCTGTTTGGAGAGCTTACGAACAATTAGAACAAGCAAATGGTTCACCTAAAAATGAATTAATTGCATTGGTTTCGTTGATTCGTAGAGTGGTTGGAATAGATACAAATTTGACCTCTTACGATAAAACAGTAGATAAAAATTTCCAAGATTGGGTATTTAAAAAGCAAGCCGGAACGTTGAAGTTTACGGAAGAGCAAATGAATTGGCTACGAATGGTGAAAGATTATGTAGCGAACAGTTTCCATTTGGATAAAGATGATTTTGAATTAGATCCTTTCAATAAAAATGGTGGTTTGAGTAAATTTTATCAAATTTTTGGAGAAGATTACGAAAAGATATTGAGTGAATTGAATGAAGTATTAGTGGCATAAGGAATGACTGAAAAAGAAATACATAAAATAATAGAACGACTTTTAAAGCTTCCCAAAGAATGTGAATGGGCAGAGTTTAAGTCGAATTTTCTTGCTGATGATGACATAGGGAAATATGTTTCGGCTTTAAGCAATGGATCTTGCTTGCAAAAAGAACCGTTTGGTTATTTAGTTTTTGGTATTAATGATACGACATTAAAAATTGAAGGTACAACTTTTAAACCCAGTTTACACACAGTAGGAAGTGAAGAATTTGAACATTGGTTGCTACAACGATTATCTCCCAGAGTCGAAGTTCAGATTATAGAAGTTACCTATCAAGGAAAGCACTTATCTATATTTCAAATACAAGCAGCTAACGGTCAACCTACTTGTTTCTTTCATCAAGATTTTATTCGAGTTGGCAGTATTACACGATCATTAAAAGATTTCCCTGAAAAAGAGCGTAAAATTTGGTCGAACAAACCGAAAGAAGTTTTTGAAAAAGGAATTGCTTTAAACGTAGAGGATGCGGCGGATGTTGTGAAACTTTTAGATACACAATGTTATTTTGACTTATTGAAAATTCCATACCCAACGAATAGAGATGCTGTTATTGAAAAATTCACCACTGAAAAGTTTATTAAAAAACATCACGTAGGTTATAGTATAACGAACTTAGGAGCAATTCTATTTGCTAAAAACTTAACTGATTTCGAATATTTAGAGTTTAAAGCTCCTCGTGTAATTTTATATGAAGGGAAAAACAAATTAAAAACGCTAAAAGATCAAGAAGGTACGTATGGATATGCTTTAGGATTTGATCGTTTAATTAAATACATCAATGATTTGTTACCGAGTAATGAAATTATTGGCTTAGCATTAAGAGAAACGAAATTAATGTATCCCGAATTAGCTATTCGTGAATTAGTTGCAAACGCACTTGTACATCAAGACTTTCAAGAAAAAGGTTCATCGCCTTTGATTGAAATATTTAGCGATAGAATTGAAATATCTAATCCTGGCACTCCTTTAATTTCTCCTGACAGATTTATTGATGAATACCTTTCCCGAAATGAATTGTTTTCATCCGTAATGCGAAGATTAGGTATCTGTGAGAAAAAAGGAAGTGGTATGGATAAGGTGGTTTTTAATATTGAACTTTATCAATTACCAGCATACGATGTGCAAATACAGGAAAAGCATACAAAAGTTATTTTATATGCTTATCAAAAGTTTGCTGATATGGATAAAAAAGATCGAATTAGGTCTTGTTACCAGCACGCTTGTTTAAAGTTTATTACCAATGATAAAATGACGAACGCTTCTCTTCGTGAAAGATTCCAAATTGCAGATGAAAATGCAGCAATGGTTTCTCGTATTATTAAAGATACCTATGAAGCGGGTTTTATAAAGGAAGAAGATCCTGAAAGTAAGTCTAGAAAATTTGTAAAGTATATTCCTATTTGGGCGTAATCTTATTTGACTGGAGAGAGGAGAAAAGAGCTAGTATTAATGTAAGCAGCTGATTATCAGTTTATTTTTTATTTGACGGTTATTTGACTGGATCCAAAAGTTATTAACAATTTAATAGAAATCTTATTTGACTGGAACCAAGTTTTAAAAGTAAAAATAGAGCTAAACCCTTTAAAAATAAGGAATATCTTATTTGACGGTTATTTGACTGAGAGTAGAAAAAAGAGAAATTGAATGAAAATAGAAGAGATTAAAATAAATAAAGAAAATAAATACTTTAAGATTATAAATAATCCTGAGGATCCTTTTATTAAAATTTCTTCAACTGGAGAAGGTACCGATACAATCGAAGCTGGAGAAAAGGCTGCTTTTATTGAAATCAATATTAGTCATCATAATGGAGAAGTTATCAAAAAGGTATATTCGTCTTCTAATTTACATGCTACTCCTTCAATTGAAGAAATATTCCCTTTACTAAATGATTCGACAATTAAATTTGTTGAATTAGAGTTGGTTAGATGTGATTCAGAGATTTATTACATTGATCTAGTTATTCAAACAGGTAGAGATTTAATCAATATTAAAAATCCAATAGAAGCTTTTCATAAACATATAAATAATCCATCAAATACAAAAATTCTTTTCTCAGGACCTTTTGGTCAAGGAAAAACAACTTTTTTAGAACATTTTTTTCATGGAGAAAATACAGTAAATAGTATATACGAAGTTTTTAAAGTTTTTCCTGTAAACTACTCTGTTGCTTCCAATGAAGATGTTTTTAAATATATTAAAACAGATATTCTTTTTCAGTTGTTAGCAAAAGATGTTGAGTTTGATAAATCAGAAATATCACTTATTTCAGCTTTCGAAGAGTATATTTACTTAAATCCTAAAAAAGCAATATTGTCTTTTTTAAAGAATGCTTCTCATCTAAATGCTAAAACTGAAGTTATTGCAAAAGTGGTAGAATCTTTGAATGAATTTATGAAACCTATTTTTGAATATCATAAAAAAGGAAATAAAAATGAAAAGGAATTAGCTATTGACTATATCAATGAAATATACGAAAAAGAAGGTTCTCTCTTTGAAGATAATTTCTACACACAGTTAATTCGTCAATTATTAGAACGATTAAAAAATGAGTCAAAAAAAGTAAATGTTCTAATAATCGAAGATTTAGACCGAATGGATCCCGATCATATTTTTAGGATATTAAATGTAATTTCTGCTCATTATGATAATTATAATTTTAATGGAGATAATGAACACCATAATAAGTTTGGATTTGATAAAATAATTCTTGTTTGTGATGTAAAAAACATTGAAAATATTTTTCACCATAAATATGGAGAAAATACAGATTTTGATGGGTATATGAATAAATATTTTAGTTCTAAGCCATTTGAGTATGATAATAAAAAAACAATGATTTACCTTCTTGAAAACGAATACCTTTTGGGTAAGGGGAAAATCGACAGGAAAAAGGAAATTACTCAAAAATCCTTGCAAGTGATATTAAAAATATTTATTCTACATGATCAGTTGAGTTTGAGGGAACTGTTGAAGCTGAAAATTGAAAAGTACCAATATTTTCAAAAACAACTAAAAAATGGTCATTATTTTTTTGCACGATGTGCCTTCACAAATCCCATTGCTTTTCTTTTTGAGAAATTCTCCTATGAAGTATTGCTCAGAAAAATTCAAAATCTCAAAGCAGTAGATAGTTCACTTTCATCAAAAGAGGCAACACATCAATGTCGTTATTTGATTACTGGTTGCTTGGATTTTGACAGTGCGCATGCAACTGAGAAAGTGACAGCTTTTTCTTTTAAAGGAAAAAGATATAAAGTTGATGTAGTGGAAGATCATTTTGACGATATACTCAAATTAAATTCAATTGAAAGAGAAGAAGAAGGAGGGCTTCCTCCTTCTAAAACAATCGTATTTAAACAGGATGACTTCTACGATCTTTTAATTGAAAACATCAAGAAGTACAACCAAATCGAAAACGCATGATGGAGAAATTACCGAAAGATTGGAAATGGTGTAAACTAAATGAAGTAGCAGAAATTACTTCTAGTAAGAGAATTTTTCAAAGTGACTACGTTTCAGAAGGTATTCCATTTTATAGGACAAAAGAAATAAAAGAATTAAGTGAAGGCAAAGATTTAACAATTGATCTATTTATTTCGCATGAAAAATATAATGAAATAAAATCAAAATTTGTTTTACCTAAAATTGGTGATGTTTTGTTATCAGCAGTTGGAACAATTGGAATAAGTTACATTGTAAAAACTGATAAGCCATTCTATTTTAAAGATGGAAATTTAATGTGGTTCAGAAATTTAAGTGAGTTAGACTCTTTGTTTTTAAGTTATGGGCTTACTAATTTTATTCGCTATAGTAATAATGCTAAAACATCAGGTTCGGCTTATAGTGCATTGACTATAGAAACCATGAAAAATTTCCATTTCCCTCTTCCTCCTCTTAAAACCCAACAACAAATAGTTTCCAAAATAGAAGAATTATTCAGTGAGTTAGATAAAGGAGTAGAAGATTTAAAGAAAGCACAACAACAATTAAAAACCTTCCGACAAAGTGTTTTAAAATGGGCATTTGAAGGTAGATTGACGAATGAGAATGTGAAAGATGGAGTTTTGCCGAAAAGGTGGAAGAATGTTAAAATGAATGAAATAGTAACATTATCTTCTCAAAAGCATTCTCCAACTACAATTGAAAATATATTCTACATTGGTCTTGAACATATTGAAAAACATTCAGGGAAATTAACATCAAAAGTTGGTATAGAAAAAATCTCAACTGTTAAAAATAAATTTATAAAAGGAGATATACTATATGGTAAATTGAGACCTAATTTGAATAAAGTGCATTTATCTAAAGAAGATGGTGTTTGTTCTACAGATATATTGGTTTTGAAATTATCAAAAGAATGTTTAGGGAAATATTTACACCCCATAATGTTAAGTTCTAAATTTGTAAATGAAATGTCTGAAAATACGTCAGGAGTAAATTTACCAAGAGTTTCTACAAAATTTATTATGAATTATGAAATTCCACTTCCTCCAATCGATGAACAAGAAATAATCGTTCAAGAAATCGAAAGCCGTTTAAGAGTTGCTGATAAATTAGAAGAAAATATAAAAGAAAGCCTCCAAAAAGCCGAAGCATTAAGACAAAGTATTTTGAAGAAGGCGTTTTGTGGGGAGTTGGTTTAAAATTGAATTAATAATATGAGGTGAATTAATAATATATGAAGGACTGGACAGAACCAAATGGTCGTTTTATTATAAATATTCCAATCGAATGGCAATATCGGAATTCTGCTATAGAAAATGTGGAGGAAAAATCTCCTTATAGTTTTGAGTCTTATGAAGATTCTTTGGGTTGTTTTCAATTAAGCTGTTATCCTTTAAAAGAAAAAGATATAAATACCAATATACCTATTCAGAAGAATAATTCAAAAATTAAGTGGCTAAAATCGAGAATGGATGACAAAGAATTTGATGTTTTTTTATTTCACGCTCTAGTAGATGATTTGTTTTGCATGGCAAAATATATTTATTCTTCAGAAAATAGAGGTGATCTGAGAATAATTGAGCAAGTCAATAAAGTCAAATTAGTACTTGATTCATTTAGAGTAATACCTCAAAGTGAAAGGAAATGGGCAATAAATCTTAGCAAGCATGATAACTTCTTAGCTTCGCTAGCAGCTTCATACGATCTAGTAAAAAATGCCTATGATTCAAATTCATATATAGAGTTGATTGTTATACTTGCCAATCAAATAGATGCATTTTTAAGGTCAGCTTTAATTTTGAAAAGGCAATTAGAAAAAAAGACTAATGAAATTGAAATAAAATATATATTTCAAGGAGAAGAAGAAAAGGGTATTATGGAGAGGGATATTTTTAAAGAAGCGTACAGTCAGGAAATCATAGATCAAGAGACTTATAAGGAATTGAATGATTTATATAATTTAAGAAATCGAGTAATTCATCGCTATATTATTTCATTTTTAAAGACTCGTGATATTTTGAAAACAGCCTATAAATATGCAAAATTAAGCGAGAAAATTAGATTAATATTAATACCATATGAAGAAATGCAATTTGGTAAAGGATTTGGTGTATACGGGAGAGGATATAGGAAAGATGATGTGTTTGATGTTAATGATTATAGAAGAGCTTATGCCATGGTAAATGATAAACATTTGATTGAAAACTTAAGAAGAAAAATATAATAAACATACAGTTGAAAAATCAGATTAAAAATAAATTCATGATTAAACATACAGAAAATATTGAAATAGCTTTCAGGAAATTACAGTCACATATTTATTTTGATAAAAATGACCTTCATCAACGAGAAGCCTTGTCAAATTGGATTGATGGATTAGATGATAAAGGGATATCAAAAAAATTGTTAGAATTAAATAAAAAAATTAATGACAACGAATTGTCGGAATATTTTAAATCTATTTCTTTAAAAGTTCTGCCTAAAAAGATAAGTACTAAAGAATATTCTTTTAAAACACCATCAAATTTTTATACAAATAACCAATTAACTAAAAATTCCGAAATTGATAAATTAGCTATTTTTATTAATTTACCTATTGAATTACATATTGTATCAGTGCTTTGGTTAATGATATATGGTCCAAAAATTGAGAGAAAAATTAAAAAAAATAATTTTGGTAATCGATTATTTTTAAATGAGTCAGGATCTATAGGGAACGGTAGGATATTATTTAAGCCTTATCAAGAACAGTTTCAGAAATGGTGGAATAAAGCGGTTGAAGAAGCAAAAGCTTTATTGGAAAAAGAGCAAAATGTAACAATATTAAATCTAGATTTTAAAAGTTTTTTTCATACTGTAAAACTTAACTTTGATGAATTGAATGATTTTCTAGGAATAAAAGAAGATTTAGAGAATATTAATGTCATTCATGATACAATCTTTAAAATTCATCAAATATATTTAGAAAAAATTAAAGAATTTGGTTTTACTCCAGCATTTCATGAAGGTGGAAAATCATATCCTTTACCTATTGGGTTGTTAACCTCTCATCCAATTGCCAATTGGTATATGAATTCTTTTGATGATAAAATAAATGATGAATTAAATCCAGTTTATTATGGTAGATACGTTGACGATATTTTGATAGTTTTAAAAGATAGGGTTTTAGATAACAAATCTATTGAGAATTTTAAATTGGAAGAATATGATGGTTCTATAAAGAGTCTGCATGATGCCAAAGAAAACGAATTAAAATTAAAAAAAATAAAAGAAGACGAAAGTTATATAGTTAAAGTTTTTTTTCAAAAATATCTTTCAAATGTTTTCAGTCTTAAAGCTTCTAAAAATAAGATAGACGATGTAAATATTTACAAAGTAACACAAGATATTAATTATCCTTGTTTAGAATTACAAACATCGAAAGTTGCTATTTATCAATTTAATAAGGATATGTCTCCTAATTTGATAAGTAAATTTGTTAAAGAACAAGAAAAAAGAAATTACATCTTCCAATTTTTATCAGATAATACTGATGAAATGTTTAATGAATTTGAAGTAGACGCTTTTGAAGAAAGTCTTGAAGAATCAAATTCTAGTCATTCAAAATTCAAGCCTCAAGATTTAAATAAATTTCGTTTTTCTGTTTTTATGGCTAAACTAATTAAACGAAAAATATTAAATGGAGATACATATAAAGCCGAAGAAATAATTAAAATTCAAAAATATTTTAAAGGTATTTATTTGTTACAGAATTTTAATTTTTGGGAAAAAATACTTACATTATATGTAGTTTCAGATGAAATCAACTTATTTTTTAAAACAGTAAAACTCATACAAGAAGAGATAGAAAGTGTTCAGTTAATAGAAAGTAATTATGAGAGTGAATTTAATGATAAGGTAAAAACAACTTCAATTGTAAAAACAACTTTAAAAGAACATTTAAAGTATTCTATGCAAATGGCATTAGGACTTAATCCGCTCTTTTTTAATGATAAAAAAAATATTGAATATTTTAAACCATATATTAAAAACAAAGAGAATGAATTATTGTTGAATAAAGCTCTTGAGATTAATGAAATTCCAATTTTAGGTTCAATTTCATTGGAATATATTAATATTTTCCGCAGAAATGGATTCTTAAGAAATTCATATGTTTTCTATCCGTTAACCCAATTTCATCCAAATATTAAATCGTCAATACAGCCGTTACATAATTCAAATTTGTTTAAATTATATCCTCTAATTAATTTCAAAATTGAATTTCAGAAAGAATACATTCCTTATCGAATTAAATTTTATGATATAGCACTCTTTCATATTTATTCAAATTTATACTTTAATTCAGAGGAAAAGTGCATAAATTCTAAAAGATGGTATCAAAAAGGAGTAATATCGTCCAATAAATATCTAACAAATGCGATGAACGATTTTAACACCATCAATCATGTTAGTAATCCTAAAATTAATGAAGATTATATAAAGATGTCTATTGATGTAGAAAATGATTCTTGTAGCAATGATAAATGTGGTGAATTTCACATTAAAAATAGACAGGAAAACTTTTTTATTAACCAGATTTATATTCCTAATGGTGGTGCATATAAAGGAAACCTTAGAATAGCAACGATTAATAAATATGTTGATTTAAAGCATTTTGAGCAGAGTTTGGAAGGAAATGTAAATTTAACACCTGAAAGAGTTCAGAGTTACTTATGGATTTTAGATGAAGTAAAAAAAGTGCCAAAATGTGACCTTTTTGTTTTACCCGAATTAGCTTTACCGCATAGTTTATTACCAACCTATATTTCAAAGGTTGCACATAATCAAATTGGGTTTATAAGTGGTGTTGAACATTGGAAAATTAACAACATTGGCTATAATTTTGTTATAACAGTATTACCTGTAAGTATAGATGGCGATAATGATGCAATACCAGTAATTAGATTAAAAAATCATTATGCGCCTGAAGAAGAAGAATGGATTAATGAAAAAAATATGATTGTTCCAAAGCCATTGCCTTACCGGTATGATTTATTTATTTGGAAAGGCGTTTATTTTAGTACTTATTATTGTTATGAATTAGCTGATATTTATCATAGATATGCCTTGTTTGGTAAAACAGATATAATGTTTGCATCTGTATGGAATAAGGATACCAATTTTTACAATAATATTGTAGAAGTTATTTCTAGAGATATGCATAATTATGTTGTAATTGCTAACACATCACAATATGGCGATTCAAGAGTTGTTAGGCCGACTAATTCAATAAGAAAGGATAAATCGAGGGTTACAGGAGGTACCGTGAATAATTATCAAGTAACACTATCTGTAAGTGATATTAAAATTGATGAATTAAGAGAATTTCAATCTCTTAATTACTCTGGACAAAAAAAGGATGGAAGATTTAAACCAACTCCCCCCGATTTTCCAATTGAAGATATTAAAACTAGAATTGAGGGAAAACCATTTGAATTAAAGACAATTCAAAAATCGATTTTAAAATCAAAAGACGATTTATCAAAATTAAAATTATGAGTAAAGAAACAACACAAAACACATCAAGCATAGTAAGTAAAGTATGGGCATTTTGCCAAACCCTTCGTGATGATGGAGTTGGCTACGGCGATTACCTAGAACAACTTACCTATTTACTCTTCCTAAAAATGGCAGATGAATACAGTAAACCACCTCACAACCGAGAAATGCCTATTCCAACAGAGTTTGCATGGGAAACCTTAACTACTAAAAGTGGTTCAGAGTTAGAGTTGCATTACAACATTATGCTTCGAGAACTAGCCAAAGAAAAAGGTATTTTAGGGCAGATATTTATCAAAAGTCAGAATAAGATTCAAGATCCTGCAAAGTTATACAAACTTATCGCTCTAATTAATGCCGAGAATTGGATATTGATGGGCGTGAAAGATAAAGGAGATATTTACGAAGGTCTACTTGAGAAAAACGCAGAAGATACTAAAAGTGGTGCTGGTCAGTATTTTACACCTCGTCCTTTAATTAAAGCGATGGTAGAGTGTTTACGTCCTGAGCCTTTGAAAACAATTGCAGATCCAGCTTGTGGAACAGGAGGTTTCTTCCTAGCAGCTTATGATTGGATCGTAGACAACCGAGAACTAGACAAAGAAGCAAAACAATTCTTAAAATACGAAACATTTTTCGGGAACGAAATTGTAGCAGGAACAAGACGTTTAGCACTGATGAATTTATTTCTACACAACATCGGAGATATCGATTCAAATAATTTTATTTCTCCAAACGATTCATTAATCACAGATTCAGGAACACGTTACGATTATATCTTGGCAAATCCGCCTTTCGGTAAGAAAAGTAGTATGACCTTCACAAACGAAGATGGAGAGCAAGAGAAAGAAGATTTAACGTATAATAGACAAGATTTCTGGGTTACAACAAGTAATAAACAATTGAACTTTGTGCAACACATACGTTCAATGCTTAAGACAACAGGAAAAGCAGCAGTTGTTTTACCCGATAACGTTTTGTTTGAAGGTGGAGTTGGAGAAACCGTTCGTAAGAAACTTTTGGAAACAACAGATTTACATACCATTTTACGTTTACCAACAGGTATATTTTATGCTAATGGAGTAAAAGCAAATGTATTGTTCTTCGATGGAAAACCTTCAAGTAAAGATCCGTGGACAAAAGAAGTTTGGGTATATGATTACAGAACCAATGTACATCATACGTTGAAGAAAAATCCATTGAAACTTTCCGATCTTAATGATTTTATTCAATTATATAATCCAGAAAATAGACATTTAAGAAAAGAAACGTATAACGCAGAAACGAATCCAGAAGGGAATTGGAGAAAATTCTCGTACGAAGAAATCATCGCAAGAGATAAAACAAGTTTAGATATCACGTGGTTAAAAGATAAGTCGTTAGCAGATTTAGATAATTTACCAGATCCAGATGTTTTAGCATTAGATATAGTTGAAAATTTAGAATCAGGTTTAGAGAGTTTCCGAGCAATTATTGCTAGTTTGAATGGGAAGTGAAATTAGTTGAGCATGGAGAATAGTGAAAAAATTAAAGAAGTGAATTCGACAAACAAAGATGTGAAGCTTTTAAATGCTGAGGTTATTACTGTACGAGAATTATTAGAAACTACTAATCTAGCTATTCCTGCTTATCAACGTCCTTACAAATGGACAATAAAAAATGTCAATGCACTTTTAGATGATATTTTACATTTTAAAAAAAATGAGCGTTATCGCCTAGGTACAGTCGTTTACAATTTAAATCCTGACGAAGAAGATGAAATGAAAATTGTTGATGGTCAACAACGTTCCATTACGTTAGCTTTAATTGCTTTGGCTATTAAAAGAAACCAGACTATTCAAACATTATTAGCAAAACATAGATTTTCTTTACCAAGAAATACGGCATTAACTAATTTCGAATTTAACCATCCTATATCTCAAGAAAACATTCGAACAAATTATAGAGAAATTCAGAGACGAATAGTTGATTTTGATTTTCAAACAATTAACTTTTTCTTTAATCAATGTGAAGTTGTAAAAGTAGTTTTAGATGATATTTCTGAAGCATTTCAATTTTTTGATTCTCAAAATGCTAGAGGAAGAGATTTAGCTCCCCATGATTTACTTAAAGCTTTTCATTTAAGAGAAATTAGTTCTGAAACTTCTGAAGATGAAATTAATTTAACAGTTGAAAAATGGGAAGAAATCGATAGTAAATTACTTGAAGTTTCTTTTTCAGAATATTTATTTAGAATACGTAATTGGTCGAAAGGCAAGTCAGCAAAGCAATTTAACAAAATTAACACCGACGAATTTAAAGGGATTAGTCCAAACATAAAGGAGCCCTACCCTTATGCTGACATGTACCGAATTGCACATTTCTATATTGAAGGTTATAATGCACAACACGACAGAAAAATTGACAAAAACCATATGTCATTTCCATTTCAACTTGATCAAATTGTGATAAATGGAAAACGTTTTTTTGAAATGATACATCATTATATTTCAAAAATTCAAGAATTGACAGATACAAATAAACTACCATCTCTGAATTCAGAAAGTATTGCGAAAGAAATTTTTGATTGTATAAATAGTTATGATGCTCGAACTCGAACAGGTGATCGATATGTTCGAAATCTATTTGACACAGCCGTAATTTATTACATTGATAAATTTGGATACGAAGATTTAGAGAGAGCAATAGAGAAAATTTTTGTTTGGGCTTTTAGTTTACGATTAAAATTACAAAGTGTACAATTAGTTTCAATGGATAATTATGCGAGAGAAAAGCCTTATATATTTAAAGGGATTCGTGAAGCACTTCAACCATCAGACTTTCTTAATATATCAATTCCATTATTAAGTGTTACTGATTATTCCCAAAGTAATAAATCTGGAAAATTAGAATCTATCATTTTACTTTTTCAAAAACTTAATTACATAAAATGAGCAGTTTAGAGAAAATTCCATCTTTCACTATAAAACAACTTTTCGAAAGTAAGAATGTATATGTTATACCTATTTATCAGAGAAATTATGCGTGGGAACTAGGTGAAATAACGCAACTTTTGCAAGATGTTTACGACTATTCTATTGCAGAGAACAAAAAAGATAGACCCTATTACATCGGTACTTTAGTAGTATATGAGAGAAATATAAATAACAATATTGTTTTTGAAACAATTGATGGTCAACAACGGCTTACTACTTTAACTATTTTACTGAATGCTTTACATAGATGGTGTTTTAGTGAGCTGAAAAATAAAATTGAATTGAATTTGGAATTGAAATTTTTCAGTCGTCCAAAATCTACACTAGCACTAAATGTAATTAGTACAGGTTTAGACAGAAATGTTAATTTTATTAATACTCAAGAGTATAACACAAATATTAAAGAACGTTATTTAGATGCAGAAAACTTACTAAAACAGTTTTTTGGTAAACCTGAAAAAGCACTTGATTTTTATCAATATCTAACACAGAAAGTTACATTGTTGAGAGTTTCTGTCCCTGAAAAAACAGATTTAAATCATTACTTTGAGGTAATGAATAATAGAGGTGAACAATTGGAAAAGCACGAAGTTTTAAAAGCTCAATTGTTATCATATTTTGTGAATGAGCCAGAAAAATTAGAAGTATATAACACAATTTGGGAGGCTGTTTCTGATTTAGAAAGATATGTACAATATGGGTTTTCAACGATACTTCGTGATAAACTATTCGGAAAAGGTGAAAAGAATCAGGAATATTGGAATCATTTACAATGTGTAGATTTTGAATCGTGTGTTGAAATAATAAAAAATAGTGCTAAACCAAGTAGTTCAAGTGAGAAATATTCTCCTTCTAAAATTGAAGATATAGTTGATTTTCCAGATGATTTTACTAAAAATACTAATCAAATCGAAGATGCACCAGAGCGATTTAATTCAGTTGTGAATTTCTCTACATTTCTTTTACATATACTAAGGATTCAAACTCAAGAAGATATTCCACTTGATGATAAGAGACTTATTGATACATTTAAAAGCAATTTAAAAACAAAAAAAGATGTTGAAGAATTTGGTTTTAATCTGTTAAAAGGTAAACACTTATTTGATCAATTCATACTTAAACGTGAATTTACAGGAGCGGGTGACAATTGGAGTTTGAAAAAACTGAAGCGGTATCCAGATAATAAAATTGGTTATGTAAACACTCTTCAAGAACCTGAAACGAATGATGATCATAAGAATCTTTTAATGCTCTTATCAATGTTCCATGTCTCACTACCAGCTATGAACTATAAACATTGGTTAAGTGCATCTTTAAATTACTTATTCTCAATAAAAGAAAGTAATATTAATGTAAACAAATATTCTGAATATTTGTTTGAAATTGCTAAAAGTTATTTTTATGATAGGATTTTAACTCCTGATGGCAAACAAGAATTAGATTACTATTTAATGATTTTTAAAGATTATTATAAAAATAGAATAATAGATATTAATGAATTGGAATGGAGTAATTTAGATCAAGGAACTGGAGTGGAAAACTTTGCGTTCAATTTTCTAGATTATTTACTTTGGAAAGAAAAAAATACTGATTTCGATTTTACATTCAGAAGTTCAGTTGAGCATTATTACCCACAAAATCCAATAAACGGTATTAAATTAAATGATTTAAACATCCTAAATTCTTTTGGAAATTTATGCTTAATAAGCAACTCTAAAAACTCAAAATTAAGTAATTACATGCCTATTGCTAAAAAAGATCATTATGCCTCTCAAAAAAAACCAGATAGTTTAAAACAAGAAATAATGATGCATAATACAACAGATAATTCACCTTGGGATGAAAAGGCAATTCTAGATCATCGAAAGGAAATGATTAATGTTTTAACGAAATATTATTCAATTTAGGTTAAATCAGATACAAGATTACATGTTTAACTAATTATTATGAATCACGAAAATCTATTAAATTTTTTATATTCAGATATACCTAAATCTTCTGAGAAAACTTATGGTTTCTTGGATATTATAGGTAAGGTTCATGACGAAAACATTAACACAAGATTATATGGGTATTTTTTTAACGAGTCACAAAATCCATTAATTAGTAAAGTTTTTCTTCAATCATTATTAAAAATAATAAAAGAAAAATGTAAGCGAGAATTTTCAATTGAATCATACAATACAATTTTAGAAGATTATACAAAGAAAGGAAACCGTATTGATTTAGTATTGTTACAGAGCGATAAGGAAAAAGTTATTATAATAGAAAATAAAATTTATCATACTCTAAATAATGATTTATCTGATTATTGGAACAACTATGAATCTATAAATAATGAAAATAAAGTAGGGATTTTACTAACCTTGTTTAAGCATTCAATACCTGAAGAAGTAAAAGATAAATTTATTAATATAACACATTTTGAATTGATTAGTGAAATTAAAAGAACAGGTATTCCTTTTGATATTCAACCACGCACTTATATTTATTTACTAGATTTTTTTAATGCAATTACATCACTGTCAAACTTTAATACTATGGATGAATTAACAAAATTTTATTTTAAACATTCTTCAAAAATTCAAGAAGTGATACAAACTTCAAATAGTGCTATTAATTATATTAAAAATGAAATTCAAAAAACGGCTGAAGCTTTAGAATTAAACACTTATGGTAATTCAAATGATTGGAGAAACATTTGGGATGCTTCTAAAAGAAGGAAAACATTTTACACCATTACGTTTAAAGGTTTTCTAAACGGTACGGATGAAAATTATATCATAATAGAAATGGAGCATGAGGATGTTCAGTATGCAAATGAATTTAAGAAGGTTTTTTTTAATGATCCAGATTTAAATAAATTAGAAATGAGTGATTTTGTTGATAATAATAGAATGCATTTAGTTTCAAAAAAAATGGAAATAAGTTTTAAATCGCCTGAAAATTTAAGTGATTATTTAGTAAAGGAAATTCAAGATAATTTTGAACCAATCATGACAAAGCTTTTAGCTTTTATTGATGAAAAGAAAAAAAATAATGTTTAATGTTAGATCCAATAAGCTGCCATTGATTTCACCAAAACATCCTCAGAAATAATCTTTAATTTTTCATTCTTGTATAATAGAGGGGATTCAATACCTGTTATAATTTTATTAGGACTATTTACGATTTCAAATTGAAGTAGATTAATATCAAAAGTATTAGTGTTTAGTTGATGTTTCGCAAAATGTCCAATTTCATGTTGCATGATAAGTAAGGTTTTGAATCCAGGTATATGCGGGAAAGTTAATTCAGAGGTATTAGTATTGTATAGTTTAAAGAGGTTGGTGTGATTCAATAAATCGATACTTGGGATTTTCAATAAAATCTTGTTTTGTTTTTTTATTTCCAGTCTGTTTGTATATTTTAAAAGAAATACATTTCTTTCACTTTCTTTGGATAATTCACTCCAGTGTGAGTAGCCAAAATGAGATAGAAAGTCGAAATCAAATAACATCATTTCCCATTCTAAATTATGTCTTTTTTTTATCTTTTCAAATTCACAGAATTGTTCATTAGGAATATCACAAACCCAATAGCGTAAACTTTCTCCGAAAAGATTAATAATGATAGACATTGAATTCTTTATTTAAAGGCTAAAGTATTCATTTAGGAAGTCAAAAAGTGTCGTTAAGTTCATTTAATGTAAAGTTAAATTATTGTTGAATTTTACACCCTGCAATTTAGAGTATTTTTCTTATTTTTATGTTCTAACATTTTAGGTCTATTCAAGAATATAGGAAAATCATAAATCGTTTAGTAGGTTAAGTTTTATAGAATACATGAAGGTAAAATATTTGTGGTGTTTACTTTAAAAACTAGATGAAGGATTGAATACAGAAATAGAAAGATTAGAATTTATAATGAATTATATTAATACATCAAACATGGTATGATACAAGAATTATTAACTGGTCAAACAAGGTTGGTATGAGTGGAAATACGAACTTAAAAACCATAGAAGAATTACTTGATTTTAGTTTTATAATTGAAACTTATCAGCGTGGTTATAGATGGGATACGCCACAAGTATATAGTTTACTTAAAGATATTAATGAGTTTTCTGGTAAAGACGAACCTTTTTACTGTTTACAGCCATTGGTGGTACAACACTTAGACGATCAAAACTATGAGCTTATTGATGGTCAACAAAGAACGACTACTATACATCTCATCTTAATGTATTTGAAATCGAAACGATTTTCTATCAAATATACTACTAGAAATACATCAGATGATGGGGAGAATACATTTCTTACATCTTTAAAAGATACTGTCATACCAGAATTAGAAATAGAACAGAATAATGAAGATTTTAGTGTATTAGATGAATCCATTTCATTTTTTTGGAAAAATAAGATTATCAATTCAGAACCAACAAAAGATAGCGTAGATAACTTTTATTTATACCGAGCCTATTCAATAATACATAATTGGTTTGATAAAAAAAGCGAACTCGATAAAGAACAGTTTAAGCGTAAATTATTACATCAAACAAAGGTCATTTGGTATGAAGAGCGAAAATCAACCATAAAAGAAAAAATCATTAAAAAATTTATTGATTTTAATGAAGGAAAAATAGAACTGGAACAAGCAGAACTTATTAAGGCTCTATTTGTATTAGACATCTTAAAAACACCTAATACAATACAACGACAATACGAGGAAAACCAATTTGCAGAGAATTGGAATTTAATAGAACATCAATTGAGTGATGAACGTTTTTGGCAATTTGTATCAAATAACAAGAATGATGAAACACTTGCAAATAAAATAAATCTAGTCTTTCAGCTATACAACGGTTTTGGAAAAAATGAAGATACGTATTACAATTACAGAAAATTTGAAAGTCAATTTGTCGAAGCAAAAAATAATGATAAGAAAAAGCCTCAATGGGATGAAATAACTAATCTTTACAATAGTTTAGAAGAATGGTTTTATGATAGAACTTCTTATCATTTATGCGGTGCTATCATACATCTTACCTCGAATTCCACTTCAGAAATTTTAGAAAAAGCAAAAAAAGCAAGGACCAAGACAGAGTTTAAAAACAGTTTAAGAGAAATACTAAAAAACACTTTCTTCGAAAACGATGTATGGAAAAAAAAATATAATCCAGAGACAATTACTTATTCAAATAGTAGTGAAGTCTTTAAGGTTCTTTTTCTATTTAATATTGCACTTACACAAGTGCAAGAAAAAGATGTGTTTTTCCCTTTTCATCGCTTTTACAATGTTAGCAATTGGAATATTGAACACATATTAGCAAAAAATGATGATGGTTTAGATTCCTTTGATGAATTTAAAAGTTATTTAATTGAGATTAAAGATTTAATTAAAACCTCAAAAGAAGGTAATGATTTAAGTAATGAAAATGAAGATAATCTAAATTCATTATGCTCGGATTTAGATACATTCATTAAAAAATCAAAAAAAAGTGATTGCAAAAAAAAGATAGGTGATATAAGTGAAAAGCTTACAGAAATTTTTGATATAGATGATTTCAATAACCTTTGTCTATTAGACCAATCAACAAATATTAAAGTAGGCAAAAAACCTTTTAGGGATAAAAGAAATATAACTCTAGAACTTGATGACAATATAAAATTAGACGGAAAAGCCTATATTCCTATAGGTTCTCAGTATGTTTTTTCAAAAAAAGCAACACCTTCTCAATATTACCAACCAAATTACTGGAGCTTTAAGGATAGAGATTATTATCTCTCTAAAATAAAAAGTACCATTTCTCAATTTTTAAAACTGGAGCAGGATGGAAAATAAATCGTTTTATGAGCTTATTAGCAACCATGTAATTGAAATACCAATAATTCAAAGAGAATATGCTCAAGGTAGAAACTTACCAAGAGTTATCTCTATCAGAAATAGATTTGTAAAGGATTTAGCAAACTGTATACGAACGAATCAAGAAATGCATCTAGGTTTTGTATATGGAAAAGTTGAAGGTAAGAACAAACAGCAAAGACAACAATTAAATAGAGATGCAGTTAGTTCAATTTTAGAAGCGGTTAAATCATATGCTAATAACTTAGAGCTTAAGATAACCGCCAGTCTAGAAGAAGAAAATAGTTCAAAAGAACCACATTCACAATTAAAATTTATACCTTTAGATGGACAACAGCGTTTGACCACGTTATATCTTTTGCATTGGTATTTAAGTCTAAAAGGGGCGAAAAGTTCCAACTTAAATTGGCTTCATCATTTCAACTACACCAACAGAAAATCTACTATGGATTTTCTTAAAGAAATTAATTCTTCACGAAATATAGATGTAATTAAAAAAAGAATTTCTGAGAATTCTACTATCAAGGATGTAATAACAGAATCTAGTTTTTATCTTCAAAAATGGAATAAAGATAAAACGGTATTAGGCATGCTTGAAATGCTGAAGGCTATTGAAAAGGAGTTTGAAGTAGATTTTGAGTTTTCTAAAATATCTCTGGAATCCATTGGATTTAGGTTCGACTTTATGGATTTAGATGCTCTCAATCAAACAAATGAGTTGTATGTTAAGATGAACTCTAGAGGTAAGCAGTTAACCAATTATGAGCATTTTAAATCTTGGTTACAAGAACAACATAAGACAACAAATTACGATAAATGGCTAAGTGACTTTTGGCGTAATTTAGATAATGATTGGCTTAATTTCTTCTGGCGAAAAATTGATGCTGACTTTAGTAAGTTAGATGACTTCTTTTTTAACTTTCTAAAAAACATTGCACTAATGCATAACATAGCTACTCATCCTAATATACCATTTGAAAGCTTCAAGGGGCTAATAGGTTTAATTAGAAATTCTAATAGCTATGACTCAAAAAAAATATCCTATATCCCTTTTGAAAAATTTTATGTAACATGGAATGATAAGGATGGAGACAATACAAAGCTTGTTGAAAAAAAAATATTTTTATTTAATAAAAAAACGTTAGAGTTTATTAAAGATACTTTCGAAACATTACAAAGAATAGAAACAAATACTCAGAGTCTAAATTACTTTGAAGATTTATTTTGCAAAACATTTTTAAAGAATGATTTAACTAGTTTTTATTTAGGAAAAAGTGATTTTACACCAACACAACCAGATGCGGTTTTTTATTATGCCTTTATCGGAATCCTAAATAAGTATAAAGACCAAACTAATGAAAATATCGATATAAGAGATTGGCTTAGATTTAATAGGAATTTAATTTATAATACTTCTATTCAAAGTCCTCTTACTTTTTACAGTGCATTGCAGCAAGTCGGTTATCTCTTAAACAATCTTGTTGGTTTTGTGTCAAAAGCTATAAATAATCAACTAGAAAATTCATTTTTTGATAATAACCAATTTGAAGAAGAAGTTTTAAAATTAAAAACTATTGAAACTAATAGTTTATGGTATACTCCTATTACAAAAGCTGAGAACCAATATTATTTTCAGGGTCAAATAAAATTCCTTTTTGATTTTAGTTTGGATGATAAAAATGAATTTAACCTATTGGCTTTTACAAAATACAGTAATTCATGTTCTATGCTTTTTGGTGATGAAATAAGACGTTCGGATAAGAACGTTCTTCAAAGAGCGCTCTTGTGCAAAGGAGACTATTTACCTCATTATAAAAGTAATCACTTATTTCCACAGGGTTCTGCTGGAGGATTAAGAACTCGAAATGAAAATTGGAGGTTGTTTTTTAAAAGTGGACATGTCGGTAAATTAAAAAACCTTGTGGATAGTCTTGATGATAATGACATCACAGAAGAAAGGTTGGATAACTATATTCAAACACATCTAGAGAACCATGAGTATAGTGAATGGGATTGGAAGTATTTGTTTTTGAAATATCCAGAATCTATCTCTTATTGTAAATCAGGTTTTATAAAATGGAATACAGAAAGTGATATACGATTACTTTCAAAAACTAATGTAGGTGGATATCACACTGAATTGCGGTCTTATTGTTTTTATCTTGAAAACAGGGATTTACAAAAAAGCATTAAAGAATCACCTTCAAGTCTTAGTCCTTTTAAAGAGTTTTATTTTTTTGTTGCGAAAAACTCCGATGGTTACCCTGGTTGTTATTTGAGTAAATATTATTACAAAAGAAAAGAGTATAGACTAGATTTGAGGTACTCTAGAACAGCTAACAAGTTTGATGTTTATTTTTATCATAATGAACAGATAGAGGGTAGAAAGGCTAATAATACAGTAGCTGATGTAGTTTTGAAACATGATTATAAATTCGATGACAGCTTAAACCATTATCATAAATCAATAGGCTATACCAATGCATTTAATGAAATTAGTACTTTGTGTAAAGAATTAAATAATATCGGAAATGAGTAATAACAATATCGGCAAACCACAACGATAGATTCATTTCATTGATGGATAAGTTCATGCCTAAATGTAGGTTACACAGAGATGAATTAAATAGTTTGGCTGTCGTGCAAAATGATTGGGGATATTAAAAAAACATTAATAAAATTATAGTCAAGTTTTAACGTCACATTTTGTCTTCCTCCTGCTTTAGTTTTGATAAAAAATTAAAGCAGTATGAAACAAAATATTACAATTACAGCAGATTCTTTCACAGATTATTACCAAGACCTAAAACACAATCAATTGGCGGATATACTTTCTATAAAGTCTATATCTGAAATACTAGGGGAGATGGTTACCTTAAAATCATCTCCTATTTTAAATATAGTAAAACATCCCCATTCACTAGAGTTAGAATTTTTAGATTTTAGAATAGTAATCGTTTTATACATTGGTTTTGAACTCGAAGAATATTTAAAGTTTAAAGCGATTGAAAATATATATATCACCTGCATGGATGAAATAATGAATGATGTGATTGAATTCAGAGGTATTCCTTTAAAGTTTATTCACTCAAAAGATTTTCAAGAAAAAGTAAAAGAGAAAAAGCCTATGTTCATGCCTGAGGTTTTGGATTTGATAGGGGAGTATTCAGAAAAGTAATCATGTTTTAATATCGTATATCGCGATATGCGATATTAAGTATTGTTGAATTTAGACTTCTTTTAATTTATTTAAAATCTCGACCATTGCAAATGTGTCTAATTTACAATACTCCAATAAATCTGTTCTGGTTTGTTCAATATCTCCTTGAAAAGTCCCTAAAAACATAGCAGCATAAGTATTACTTGCAGTTCCTCCTTCTTGGATAATTAAATCTTTATAGGATAGGTCAGGAACTAAAGCAGGCAATACTTTCTTGATAGAGTAGGAGCCTTTCATTGATGGAGTATAATACCATTTCTTTTGAAAAGGAACCATCAAGTCAACTAAACGTTCTATGATGCTTTCTAGTTCCTCTTTATATTCAGGAAATAAACGAATTAAACCTTCAATTTTACCACGTTCAAAACCAATATTATAAACGATGATATCTCCTTCAGTATCACAATCTTTAATTAATTGTTCAACAAAACTTTTACGCGGATCACTACAATCAGTTTCAGCTAAAAATTCTTTATGAATGAGTTGACTGTCTTTTTGTTCAATATGTAAAGAATATTGGAACACCAATTGTTGGTATGGCTTACTATTATCCAAAACAGGAACAGCTGTAGCAAACGTTTCAAAATCCAAAAAGTAGAGTGGGTAAGTAAGTTGATTCACAAAAGACTGAATTCTTTTCGCATCAATGTATGTTTCATCTCTAACTTCAGCATGAACTTGTTGCCATTGTTTTTCGTTTAAAGGATAATTAGCAGGAATGTCATTTAATTTTAAAAATCCTTTTTGGTAAAGGTCAAACTTTTTACTTGATTTTAATCGAGCAATATTAAACACAGAATAATTAGGGATATCTTTCCAACAATGACCTGCGAAGTCACAAGCATAAGGTGAACTACAGTGAGGACCTATTTCTTTTTCTGGAATTTCATTCTCTAATAAAACTTTTTTCAAGCGTTCGACATCATCGTTTATATTTAATTGAAGTGTTTCCACATCTTGTTTTACTGAGGCAATAGTAAATAAATCTTTGATAGACAGTTCTCCATTTTTAACGTATTGATTGTTAATATGAACAATAGAAATATCAACTAAATGAATACCCGAATTTGTTATCGTATAATATTGAATAGCCGCATCCAATTTATAAGTATCACTAACAGAAGTAGAACTTTTAACCTCGTATGCTTTCCATCCATCTTCATCATGAACCAAGATATCCAAAGCCGCTAAAACACCATTGAATTGAAAGGCTGCTTCATAAATAATTTTTGTTCCTTTTTCAATTTCTTCTTTTGTCCTTATAACAGCTTTTTGAAAGTCGAAATAAGATTCAGGAGTACAATCAATTCCTCCAGGAAAAAGTTGTTGAGCCAATTCTCCAACTTGAGTTCCTTGAACGAATATAGCTTCCAAACTGGGGTCTATTGGGTCTTTTAATTCGCGATGATGTTTAGATAAGTACAATGCTTTTTCACATTGCATTCCTTTGATAAAAGTAGATTTGGATAAGATGTGTTTTTGCATAGATGTTAGTTAAAAAAAATAATTGAGAGATTCATTCAAGGCTCTCTCAATTAATTTGTGAATTAATCTAAATAGATTTTTTTATTTTAGCTGATTATTTATAAAATCTATAAACTTTTGTTTCCCAGTTTTGTTATTGTATGATTTACAAACAGTATTCCACCATCTACTGGTAGGGTGTGGGACTACTCCAATTCTTGAGTTATAATTTTTGAATTGGTGGCATCTTAATTCATGATTCCATTTTCGATTCTTTAATAGGCTCCCAAAAGATAGACTTGAAACAAAAACTATGATTTTTGGTTCTAAAGTCTTAATTATTTCGTCAAAAGTATCTAAGGCAATTTCTTTATCTTTTGTTGTTGGTTTTATTGATACTCCAAATTTTGCTGGTTTTTGGAAGAAATTATACCATGAAATATCATTTAAATCTAATGAAGCATCCACTTTTTGTAAAGCATTTTCAAGATTTCTAAATAGAACATGCCCTTTTTTACTAAAATGCTGAAGCATAACATTATTCGTGTTGGTATTACCTTCTAATACGGCCTGATCAAAATCGGAAGAATACCATTCATCAGATGGTTGTCTCTGCTCTTTTTTAGGCATAAAATGGCTTTCGGAAATTATAAGAATTTTATGATTTAGATAATTTTCACCAATGAATGGAACCATTTCAGGGTGAATAGTGTAATGGTTTATTTGTTTTAATTGATTTCTTAATGCATCCATTTTTCCTAATATTTATATTTACTTAAAATTAACTCTTTTTAATTCAATTCACTTAAAACCTTTAAAATTATTTCGTTTTCTATGTATTTGGTGAATCGCATACTTATTTATTTTGAATCATTTTTTTCTTCTTCTCATGTAAGATTCGATTTACACTTGCTTCAGTTATTTCGGCTTGTACTTTTTTAGCAATTACTGAGCATCCTTTATATATCCCAATAAAAACTAAATCCCAAAATATCATTGCTATAAATGCTGAAAACCCTTGATCATGATAGAAGTAATAAGAAGCCCAAATACCAAAAGGTAGAACTATTAAAGCAGTCCATTTTAGTTTAGAAAACAAGTTGTAAACTGTAAGTGATGTGTCAGATTCTTCAGTTTCTAAAACTGGTTGTATAACAAAGTAACTGATGATAAGCACCATGGTAAAAGTTAAGGTGAATAGAATCTCCATGGTAACTTTTGCTCCCATACCACCTTTACCATAAGTGGAAACAGTTAAAAAGGCAAAAAAGAAAAAATATAAAGCACTAAAAACTCCTGTGATTGTAATACTTAATAAAATGAGAGGAAGTTTTCGGAACATTGTTTCCAATGCCTTCTGTCTTTCGAGTTTAGTTAATTCAGTATTCCTTACTTTTAGATAATAAATAAAAAACCATAATAAAGTTGAAATCACCAGTAAGAGGAGAGAAGATATTAAATGATTGCTATTTGAGGGATGAATGATAAAGTATATGCCTTTTATAAAACATGTCGCAGTGGTCAAAATTGCAGAAAGCAATGTAAGAATGTAGATAACTTGTTGTTTGTTCATAGATTTTTTTGATAAAATGAAGCTGTACAGAATTATACAGCCTCTTTAAGTTTCTGAAGTTGATTTTAAAAGTATCAAAACAAGGATTTCTTTAAAGAAAAAGCGCAGTTTACTTTCGTAAATAAGCATTTTTGATTCAAGAATAACTAAATATTGACATTTTTTAAACAACTTCTAATCGTTGGTGGTTTGTGATGCAATTATTCTGTTTTCCATTTTCTTCATTTTAGCGTCATTCTTAGCACTGTTTCTTGCTACAACTGCCCATATTGTTGCAGGTAGCCATCCGAATAGACTTATTTGTAGAATTAAGGAAATGATAGCGGCAAAAATTTTACCTCTAATTAAAAATGAAATCCATGGTAGGAATAAATCTAATAAAATCATATTTTTAAGTTTTTAAATTATGAGAACGAAATTACTTGGTGGGATAGCCAAAAGGTGACGTTCTGATTTTAAAAAAATAAAATTTCAAGAAAAAAATAAAATCAACTATCCACGACGTATTTTGTCCGAGTCTTGTTTTATTTTTGAACTATAAATTATAAGCAAAGAAAAAATGGCAAAGAAAGATTCAATAAATCGGTACAATTTAATTATCAATAAAGTCAGAAAATATCCTTGTACTTTTAAAGAGGTTATCTCTTTTTTAGAAGAACAATCGGGTTTGCAAGGAATTGACTTAACCATTTCTAAAAGGACTTTTCAAAGAGATTTAGAAGATATAAGAACAATTTTCAATATTGATATTCAGTTTGATTATTCAAGAAAGGTATATTACATAGTAGAGGAAGGTGCTCCAGAATATAACGATAGAATATTGGAAGCGTTTGATACGTTCAATGCATTAAACATTACGGATAGAATTTCAAATTTTATAAATTTTGAAAGTAGAAGACCAAAAGGGACGGAAAACCTTTATGGTATGGTACATGCAATCAAAAATAAATTTAAAATTTCGTATACCTATTATAAGTTTTGGAACGAAACACCAACAGAACGAACAGTTGAGCCTTTTGCATTAAAGGAATTCAAAAACAGATGGTATTTAATTGCTAAAGATGATAAAGACGAAAGAGTTAAAATTTTCGCTCTTGATCGATTATCAGATTTAAACATTTCAAGTCGACATTTTAAAAGTGATGATACATATAATGTTGAAAATCATTTCAAATATTGTTTTGGAATTATTACTCCTGATGATTTAACTGATAAACCTGAAGAAATTATTTTGTCGCTAAAACCTTTTCAGGGTAAATACATTAAATCATTACCGCTTCATTCAACACAAAAGGTATTGGTTGATAATGATAAAGAATTAAGAATTAGTTTAACGCTTCACATCACTTTTGATTTTGTAATGGAATTGATTTCTTTAGCAGAAAATTTAACTGTTATTCAACCAGAATCTTTGAAGAAAGAAATAAAGAATAAATTAACTAAGACTTTAGAGAATTATTAGTTGATATTAGGTAATAGGTAAAACCGAAGTATTCTAAATGGATACTTCGGTTTTTTGTTTTCTAAAAAGGAGTATCCATATTATTGATGTCAAAATCAGAAGAATCTTCATTGTCTTCATTCATTTTACTTGGTATAGTGTAGTTTTCAAAAGATCCATCAGGAGTTATCATATTATTTTTTGGAGCATCTTCTTGATAATCATCGATATTTCTAAATAAGGTGAACTCACCTTCAAATGCTAATCTTACAACTCCTGTATCTCCATTACGATGTTTTTCAATCATAATTTCAGCAACTTTAGCATTAGATTGACCGTCTTCTGTTTGATTAAAGCCATAATATTCTGGTCGATAAAGAAAAGATACGATATCTGCATCTTGTTCAATTGAACCAGACTCTCTTAAATCTGACATAATCGGCCTTTTTTCACCACCTCTTAATTCTACCGAACGACTTAATTGAGCCAAGGCAATAATTGGGACATTTAATTCTTTAGCGATTTCTTTTATGGTTCTTGAAATTAGAGAAATCTCTTGCTCTCTATTGGTGTTTCCTTTTTGTGGACCACCAGTCATAAGCTGAAGGTAATCAATTATGATTATTTCAATGTTTTTGGTGCTTTTTAATCTTCTACATTTCGCTCTAAAATCAAAAATACTAATACCAGGAGTATCGTCTATGTAAATAGGGGCATCTATTAACTTTTTTATCCTAGAATGCAGTTGTTGCATTTCAAAATCAGCCAATTTTCCAGTTCTTAATTTATTACTCTGAATTCGAGTTTCACTTGAAATCAAACGCTTTGTAAGTTGAACAGATGACATTTCTAAGGAGAAAAAAGCGACAGCTTTATTAAAATCTACAGCAATATTTCTTGCCATTGACAAAACAAAAGCAGTTTTACCCATTGCAGGTCTTGCTGCTATAACAATCATATCAGAACGTTGCCAACCAGCAGTAACTTTATCTAATTCAAAAAGACCAGTAGGAATACCAGATATACCATCAGGATTATTTCTTGCTTCTTCAATTTCAAGGATAGACTGATAAACTAAGTCACGCATTTCATCAGCATTCTTCTTTATATTTTTAGAAGTTATTTCAAAAAGACCAGCTTCGACATTATTAATTAAATCAAAAATATCTGCACCCTCAGAAAAAGCCTCACTTAATAATTCGGATGATAAACGAATAATCTCACGTTGTATATATTTCTCAGAAACAATTCGGGCATGATATTCTACATTGGCAGTAGATGCAATTTTACTTGTTAGCTGAGCAAGGTAAGCAGTTCCTCCAGCAATTTCTAATTCATGATTTTTTTTTAGTTCTTGAGAAACGGTCAATAAATCAATTGGTTTTCGTGACTTAAATAATTCAAATATCGCACTAAAAATATATTGATGTTTTGTTTCGTAAAAAGAATCTTTATTCAGAATTGTAATTACTTCATCAATCGTTTGACTATTTAAAAGTAATGAACCAATAACAGCTTTTTCTAAGTCAATTGCTTGCGGTGGAACTCTTCCAAACTCATTCGGATTTATTTGGTTCTTAAATCTATTTGCTTTAACGGGATTTGATTTCTTTTCCATTTTTCTTCAAAATTATACATTGATGTAGTCAAGAGGTGACGTTAGTTTGTTTCTAAATCAAGTAATGTCACCAAGGTTTCTTTTTTAATTTTTCTATATCGTTTAATGTTCTTTTTAAAGCTGGATCATCCTTATTTATTGTTTCCATCATCCGTCTATGTAACTCAGGATATAATACTTGAATTATTTCAAATATGTGCAAAGGTCTATTTGATGATTTTGATTGTTTATTGTTTTCCATTTGGATCATTTTCCAACGAAAGTAGAAGTCGGAAAAGCCAAGGGATGGCTTAGTGTAATTTTAGTTTAAGTAAATGTTTTATTGATTTTCCAACTCAGCCACTTCTTGGCGTACCAACTCCCGATTTTTGTATCATAATCATTAAAAACATTAAAATGGAAACATCATTAGAGACATTAAGAAGTACTTTCTTAGAAAAGAAAGAAATTTTAGAAAACGCAAAAATTCAGTTAAAAAAAGAATTTATTGGTATTGATACAATTATTGATGAGGTAGTAGATGTGGTTAGTTCATGGTATACCTTGAATTTCTTACAAGACAAACCGTTAATTATTAACCTTTGGGGGTTAACAGGAGTAGGGAAGACCTCCTTAATTACTCGATTAGCTCAATTAATTCATTTTGGCGAGAAATTCTATCGTTTTGATTTAGGAGAAAAATCAAGCACAATGTCTTTTTACAATAAGATTGATGATTTATGCGAGAACAGACAAGATGAACCAGTAATTATTGCATTAGATGAATTTCAGCATGCTCGAACACTCAAAAATGTTGGTGGTGTAAAGGAAGAGGTCGAAACAGATGTAAATCGAAAAGTTTGGGATTTAATTGATAGTGGTAAAATGAATTATTACGATTGGAAACCGGGTATTTATAGTTTTGAGAATGCTATTGTTAAGCTTAAGTCATTATTAAAAGAAAATATAATTATTGAACGTGGAATTGTAAAATCAAACGAAGAACTTTTTTGTAATGAGATGAACATTGATAGAGAAGAGAATGAACCGCTTTATTTCATTCCAAAGAAATATTATAAAGACATCATTCATTATGCTAGTGAAGAAATGAAAATCGTGCTTGAAAAAGAATTGAGCGAAGTTCTTATAAAGTTAGATGGAGTTGAAAGTGTTTTGCTTTTAGAACGCGTTTTAAAATTAGCGAGAAGACCTGCGGTTAAACATTTTTCAAAGGCGTTGATTGTGATTATGGGAAATCTAGATGAGGCCTTTACAATGAGTGGAAATTTTTCACCAGATATTGATGCAGATGAATTTCATGAGGAGTCTTTAAAGATTAAAATTCCTAAAATCAAGTCAGAGTTAAGGTCACGTTTTAGAGATGAGCAAATCGCACGTTTAGGAAATATTCATATCATTTATCCAGCCTTAAATAGAGCCGCTTATACCCAAATCATTCGTCAAGATGTGAATCGTTTTTTGGATAAGTTGGCTGAAACTTTATCGGTTAAAATAGAAGTGAAAGATTCTTTGATTGAGTTATTGTACAACGAAGGGGTTTATCCAGTTCAAGGAGTTCGACCAATTTTCACCACGAATCAACAGCTTTTTAAAAGTAAGTTAAACTACTTTATTTCAGAGTTAGTAGAAGTAAATCAGAAGATAACTAAAATTGAGTTTGAATGTGATGCTTCAGTATTAAAATGTAATTATTACAAGGAAGAAAAATGTGTTTCATCAAAAGAACTAACCTTAAGTCTTAACTTGAATAATTTACGTAAAAACAGGAATGACGAATTACAAACGATAGTGGCCGTTCATGAGTCTGGTCACGCAATTCTTTGTGGTGCTTTAATGCATAAAATTCCTGAAAAAGTAATGTCGGTAACAGCTGATTATGACGCAAATGGATTTGTGTATTCTAAAAATGAACACAATTTTTTTAGTAAAAATGAATTCATTCCTAAATTATCTACTTTATTGGGAGGATATATTGCAGAGGAAATTCTTTTCGGAAAAGAAAACATTACTTCAGGAGCAGGTTCGGATTTAACAGAAGCGACTGAGATAGCTTCTAAATACATCAAGAAGTATGGCTTTGGAGATACTATTGCTTGTTTTTCTAAAGCACCTGACGATAGTTCACATGTAATTCATAACATCCGTAAAATTGAAGTTCAGATTCAAGAAGTTTTACTTCAAGCAAAAGATTTAGCAACTAAAACACTTTTAGAGGAAAAGGAGTTGTTGGTTCAAATGGCGTCAGTCTTAACTCAAAAAACAACATTGAATCAAACAGATGTTAAATCACTTTTCAAAGAATATGGAAAGTTTGAAATCTCAACTAATAAATCTTTTTATCGTTCGATTTTACAAAAAGAAATGTCTGAATTAAAAGATAAAGAGAACTTGTTGAAATTAGATCCTGTGAGGTGGAATAGTGTGGGGTAGTCATTTTATAAAATATATACCTCTCATTCAATATCTTTGAATGAGAGGTGTATAAAATTATGCTTCTTTTTCTTTTTCTTTTGGATCTTCTCCGTATTCATTCTCTCCTTTGTCACCTTCTGTAACAGCAAGAACTAAATCATATATTGGAATTAATATAAACCAACTACTTTTTCCTACATCATGCATTCATTTGATCTAGATTTATTATTGATGACTAATGTGAAATTCTAAAATTAACATCTTTTATTCAATAAAATTGTTTGTATATCTAGTAATTTACTTTTTCTAATCACTTTCAAGCCACTTTCCAACTTTCAAAATCAAAATGTTCTCTCAGGTTGTTATATAGGTTTAAATCGTTCTTATAATTATCACAACTGGTGTCTAATTGGTCTATTCCAAGTTGATAATAATACATTGCATTCTCCATTTGATTCAAATCACAGTATAGTTGAGAAATATATCCAATTAAATAATGTTTATTGATTGGATTGGAGGAGAACTCGTTTAAAGCTAGTGCAAATTTACAATCTTGAATAGCTGAATGATAAAGCTTGTTTTGAGAGTTTATCATGGCTCTTTCAAAGAAAAGGTCAACTTGTTTTGTGTAAAAGTCTCCATGTTTTTGTTTTACCATATTGTTGAATTCTATAAAATCTAATGATGTGTCTATTTTTTTCATGTCTTATTTATTTTAAATTACAAATATGGTAGAAGTATAACATAATCTATTTACGTTTAAGTTGTGTTAATTCAAGAGTATCAAAAAATACTAATGTTGAAAACTTAATTTTATTATTAAGGTATTGTCTTTTAGTTGGTTGGAGGTGTTTGTTAAGAACTTTTATTTTGAGGTATTACAAGATTGATTAATTTCAAATCTTTAAATAAACATTAAAATGACTATTGAACAAGAAGAGAAAATAAAAGAATTAATACAGAAGTATAACGATATTTTATTGGTTTCAATGCGATTAGCAGTTTCAGAAGATTTTATGAATTTAATGTTGTTGAATAGAGATGATTCCGAGTTTTTGTTAAAAGACTTATTTCAAAACAAAGAAGATTTTAGTAGGTTAATTATGAAAGAGTTTTTAAAAAAGAATAGTACATCTGTTCTTCATGATTTGAAAAATATGGAGAATGATTATCAAAGTGTTTTCAAGAGTTTTACAATGAAAAAATAATTTAATTTTTTTTAAAACTTTAATGAAAAGTATTTTGATAAGGCGTATTTAAGTATTTTTTTGTAAAATAAAAAAAGCCTTTCCGAAGAAAGGCTTTTGTGACCCCGCCAGGATTCAAACCTGGAACCTCTACAGCCGTAATGTAGTGCTCTATTCAGTTAAGCTACGGAGCCATTTGTGAGTGCAAAGATAGTTAATTATTTTTATTTTCCAATTTATTAGAAATAAAAAAGTCCATATTTATATATGGACTTACTTTTAAATATATTATATAGTCATAATATCTTTCTCTTTTGCTTCCATTACTGAATCTGTTTTCTTGATAAAACTATTTGTAATGTTTTGTATTTCATTTTCAGCATCTTTAGCTAAATCTTCCGAAAGGCCATCATTTTTTAAGTCTTTCACCATATCAAGAGCATCTTTTCTATGGTTTCTTATTACAACTTTAGCTTGTTCAACTTCACTTTTCCCTTTTTTAACAAGATCTTTTCTTCTTTCCTCTGTTAGAGGAGGAACATTGATAATAATCATTTCACCATTATTTTGTGGAGCAAAGCCTAGGTTTGCATTAATAATAGCTTTTGAAATATCATTTAAGATAGATTTCTCCCATGCTTGTACCGTTAATGTTCTAGCATCCAGTGTCCCAACATTTGCAACTTTTGCTAGTGGGGTAGGGGTACCATAATATTCAACAATAACAGATTGTAGCATAGAAGGTGTTGCTTTTCCAGCTCTTATTTTTTGAAGCTCAGATTCAAGGTGGCTTAAAGCTTTATTTGAAGATGATTTAAAATCATCGTATATCATTTGTAAGTCTTCAGTCATAATTCTTTTTTTAAGAAGTTATTAATTGCGAACTATTGTTCCTACTTTGTCTCCAGTCATTAATTTTTTGAAATTACCAGGAGTGTCCATATCAAAAACAATAATAGGAAGATTATTCTCTTTACATAATGTAAATGCTGTCATATCCATTACATTCAATCCTTTACTATAAACATCATCAAATGTGATGGTTTCATATTTTGTTGCAGTTGAATCTTTTTCAGGATCTGCCGTATAGATTCCATCAACCCTTGTTCCTTTTAATATGACATCAGCATTTATTTCTATAGCACGGAGAGATGCTGCTGAATCCGTAGTAAAAAAAGGATTACCTGTACCTGCACCAAAAATAACAACTCTGTTTTTTTCTAAATGTCTTACAGCTCTTCTTCTAACAAAAGGTTCAGCAATCTGTTTCATTTCAATGGCAGATTGTAGTCTTGTGCTTACTCCATTTGATTCCAGTGCAGATTGAAGTGCCATACTATTAATCATAGTTGCTAACATCCCCATATAATCTCCATGAGTACGATCCATTCCACCTTCTTCCGCCTGAACTCCTCTAAAAATGTTTCCTCCTCCAATAACTATCGCTACTTCAACTCCTAGGTCATGTATTTCCTTGATTTCTTTAGCATAGTTATTTATTCTTTGGTTATCTATACCAAATTGTTTATCTCCCATTAGAGATTCACCACTAAGTTTAAGAAGGATACGTTTATATTTCATTTTTTCAATTTTCAGTTTTACAAATATAGATATTTAACATTAAATTTTATAATTCTATACAGCCAATTTTTTAAGCATAAAAAAAGAGGGTGTCCGAAAAGTCGAGACACCCTTTTTTTTGTTGATTTTCTCTAAATTATTATCTTAGAGTTGTACAAAACACAACGATGGCTAAGATAGTTTTTAAAAATCAAACAGGCAATTGCCCAGAATTATTTCCGGTAAATATTTTTGATAAAATTCCGGCAAATCATCCAGTACGTCTAGTAGATACAGTTGTTGATTCATTAGATATTACTGAAATTCTCAATAAATATAAAGGTGGCGGAACATCAGCTTATCATCCTCGAATGATGATAAAAGTTTTGTTTTATAGTTATTTATCTAACGTCTATTCTTGTAGAAAAATCGCCAAAGCACTTAATGAAAATATTCATTTTATGTTTATTTCAGGAAATTCGACACCAGATTTTAGAACCATTAATGATTTTAGAAGTAAAATTTTAAAAAACTCAATTAAAACATTGTTTGCAGAAGTCGTAAAGATGTTAGTTGAGATGAAATACATCAGTCTTGATGTTCAGTATATTGATGGGACTAAAATAGAAGCAAAATCTAACAAATATACCTTTGTTTGGCGAGGTTCAGTAGAAAAATGGAAAGAAAAATTAGAAGTCAAAATCAATAGTATTTTATCTGATGTCGAAAACAGCATAGCTTCAGATAATCAAGAGGTTAACAATGAAGAGTTACCTAAAAAAATCAATTCAGAGGAGTTAAAAGAAAGACTTTCGATTCTGAATAAAAAGTTAAAGGAGCCAGCAAAAAAAACTGCTAAGGAGCTGTTAAAACTTCAAGAAGAACACCTTCCAAAGTTGATGAAATATGAAAAAGATTTGGAGGTATTAGGAAAAAGAAATTCCTATAGTAAAACCGATCCTGATGCTACATTTATGCGAATGAAAGAGGATCATATGAAAAATGGACAATTGAAGCCAGCTTACAATCCTCAAATATCAACTGAAAACCAATTCATAACACATGTCTCTATTCACCAAACGCCTGGCGATACAACAACACTAAAATCACATTTGGATAGTTTTGAAGAGATGTACAGTAAGCAAAGCCTTGAAGTTGTTGCAGACGCAGGATATGGAAGCGAGGAAAATTACGAAATGTTAGAAAGAAAAGAAGTTGAAGCATATGTAAAATATAATTACTTCCACAAAGAGCAAAAGAAAAAGACAAAAAACAACCCTTTTCTCGCTCAAAATTTATTTTACAACAAAGAACAAGATTTTTATGTATGTCCAATGGGGCAGCGAGTGGTAAATATCGGACAAGTAAAGCGGATTTCAAGTAATGGATATGAATCTCAAATAACTTATTACCAGTCAAAAAGATGTGAAGGATGCCCATTAAGAAGCTTATGCCATCAAGCCAAAGGAAATCGGAGAATAGAAGTAAATCACAGATTAAACTTCCTTAAAGAAAAAGCAAGGAAAAAACTGATGAACGAAAAAGGGTTAAAACATAGAAGTAAACGTCCTGTTGAAGTAGAGGCTGTTTTTGGTCAATTGAAAAGTAACAACAAGTTTAATCGATTTACATTTAAAGGATTAGAAAAAGTAGAACTAGAATTTTTATTGATGTCAATAGGTCATAATTTCAGAAAAATGATAGCTAATAAAGTATGTTTTAGTTCAAAATTAATCGAAAAATCACCTCTCAAAAGCCAAAACACCTTAATAAAAATCTATAATCATGCATTTGAAACAAAAATTCAGAAAAAAGGAAAAGTAATTAAAGTTGATTTCCAAAATTTGAAAATTGCTGGGTAAAAGAAAGGCTGTCCTTTTCGGACAGCCCCTTTTTAATTTTTGTTGATTTTCAATTAAGAAAGAGAAAATCTTTTAAAATCAACTGCAGTTAATCCTTTCTCAGTAGATTCTAAGAATTTTTCTACACTCATTTTATTATCTCTAATAAAAGGTTGACTTAATAATGTATTCTCTTGGAAGAACTTATTCAGACGTCCATTTGCAATTTTGTCAGCCATTTCAGCAGGTTTACCTTCTTGTATTGCAAGTTCTTTACCTACTTCAATTTCTCTCGCGATTGTTTCTTCATCAATCCCGTCTTTATTTAAAGCTAGAGGAGCCATCGCAGCAACTTGCATCGCAACTTGTCTTCCTGCTTCAGCAACTTCTTCGTTGTTTTTGTTTAAAGCAACTAAAGTTGCTATTTGATTTCCAGGGTGGTTATATGCTACAACCTGTTCTCCTGAAATTTTAGCATAGTTGGATAAAACTAAGTTTTCACCTATAACTCCAACATGCTCAACAATTTTTTCAGCAACTGTTAGTTTATCGTTATATGCTAACTGAACTAAATCTTCTTTTGACTCAGGTAATTTAGCCATCGCAATATTCATTAATTCCTGTACAAAAGCACCATAACTTTCGTTTTTAGCAACGAAATCAGTTTCACAGTTTAATGTCATGATAACACCTGTCTTACCGTCTTCTGAAGTTTGAGCTAAAATGTAACCTTCTTTTGTTTCATTTTCTCCTCTTTTAGCAGCAACTTTCTGTCCTTTTTTACGAAGTAAGTCTGTAGCTACATCAAAGTCTCCATTAGCTTCAACAAGTGCTTTTTTACAGTCCATCATCCCTGCTCCGGTTTGTTTACGTAATTTATTTACGTCTGCAGCTGTTATTGTCATAGCTTCCATTTTCTTTTGTATTAGTCTTTCTTTTCAGTTTTTTCTTCTGTAGATTCTGCAACTGGTGCTTTATCTTCTTCTTTCTTTGCTTCAGCTTTAGATGATTCTTCCTTTGCATTTTTTCTTTCAGCTAATCCTTCTTTGATTGCAGCACAAACTGTATCTAAAATGATAGTGATTGATTTTGTAGCATCATCATTTGCTGGGATAGGAAAATCTACTAATCTAGGATCAGAATTTGTATCAACCATCGCAAATGTTGGGATGTTTAATTTTTTAGATTCTGCTAAAGCAATGTGTTCTTTTAATATATCAACGATGAATATTGCTGCTGGCTGTCTTGTCATATCAGCAATTGATCCAAAGTTTTTTTCTAATTTTTCTCTTTGACGAGTTTTAAATAATCTTTCACGTTTATTTAGAGTCTCCCAAGTTCCATCCGTCTTCATTTTGTCAATCGTAGTCATCTTACGGATAGACTTTCTTGTCGTTTGGAAGTTCGTTAACATACCACCTGACCATCTTTCAGTTACGTATGGCATATTTAATTCTGCTACTCTTTCAGCAATAATGCTTTTAGCTTGTTTCTTAGTCGCAACAAAAAGAATTTTCTTCCCAGACTTAGCAATTTGTTTCATTGCTGCACAAGTTTGGTCTAAATGTGCTATTGTCTTATTTAAATCAATGATATGGATACCTTTTTTTTCTTCAAAGATATACGGCGCCATAGCCGGGTTCCATTTTCTTTTTTGGTGTCCAAAGTGTGCACCTGCTTCTAATAAACTTTCAAAAGTTACTTTTGACATTTTAATTTGTTTTAAATTGTTTACGTTCCTTTAGTATTCAACAACGAGAGGGGCTATTTGCGGGTACTCTCTTGTTTGGGTACTAAACAATCGCCAAAATATAATATTAACGTTTCGAGAACTGAAATTTCTTACGTGCTTTAGGTTGTCCTGGTTTCTTACGCTCAACCATTCTTGGGTCACGTGTCATTAAACCTTCAGCTTTTAATAATGGTTTGAAATCTTCAGTTACCTTTACTAATGCTCTAGCAATACCTAAACGAATAGCTTCTGCTTGTCCATTGATTCCTCCACCATAAACATTGATGTTTACGTCGTATTGACCAGTAGTGTCAGTTAATTCAAAAGGACGTTCAAGTTTCGCTTGAAGTACACTTACAGGAAATGCTTCCTTGTAATCTTTTTTATTTACAACAATGTTACCATTACCTTTTGATAGGTAAATTCTTGCAACAGATGTTTTTCTTCTTCCTAATGCGTTTATTACTTCCATACTATTTGAATGTATCAAGATTAAATACTTGAGGTTTTTGTGCCTCATGTCCATGCTCAGTACCTTTATACACTTTTAAATTAGTGAATAATTGGTTTCCAAGTTTGTTTTTTGGTAACATACCTTTGATAGCTTTTTCAATAAGCCTTTCAGGATGTTTCTTTAACATTTCTTCAGCAGAAGTAAATCTTTGCCCACCTGGGTAACCTGTATAACGAACATATTCTTTATCCGTTAATTTAGTTCCAGAAAAAGCTATTTTTTCTGCATTGATAACAATCACGTTGTCACCACAATCTGCATGAGGTGTGAAATTAACCTTGTGTTTCCCACGGATTAATTTCGCAACCTTACTTGCAAGACGACCAACTGTTTGGCCTTCTGCATTTACTACGAACCACTGCTTGTTAGCATTTTCTTTGTTCGCAGATACGGTTTTGTAACTTAATGTATCCACAATTAAATTTATTAATTAAATAAGACAATATCCCCAATTTGGGGATGCAAAGATATAACTAATTGATTTTATTAACAAATCTATTTGTAAAAAGATTTGTTTTAAAGTGTTTTTATAAAAATGATTACTTCTTTTTGAAGCTATTTATTGCATTTTTAGTGAAGTCTGAAAGTACTAATTTCCCACTTATTTCTGCTCTATCCTTTAGAATAATATCCCAGTGGTCAGTTCCTTCCCAAAACACTTCTTTTAGTTTCCTCATCGCTTCTGGGTTTGAGTTTGCTAGTTTTTTAGATAGGATGCCTATTGCATTATCCATTTCATCTATATCTTCATATAAATCAGCATATAGTCCTTTTTTGTTTGCCCAACTTGCAGATCTCCATTCTGTTGCATTAATAGCTAATTGACTCATGGCAGATAATCCAATCTTTCTTTCAATCGCAGGCCCAACAACAAAAGGTCCAATCCCAACGGCTAATTCAGAAAGTTTGATTGCAGCTTTTTTTGTAGCAAAACAATAATCAACAGCTGCTGCTATACCAACACCTCCACCAACAGCTTTACCTTGGATTCTTCCAATTATTAATTTTTCACAAGTTCTACAAGCGTTAATTACATTTGCAAATCCTGAGAAAAAGATTTCTCCTGTCTCATCGTTATCGATACCTATTAGCTCATCAAAGCTAGCTCCTGCACAAAAAGTTTTGTCACCACTTGATTTAATGATGATTACCTTTGCTTCTTTGTTTCTACTAAGTTCAGTAATATTATCCGCTAGTTTTTTTAATATTTTTCCAGGAAGAGAGTTACTAAGTGGGTGACCAAATTCAATAGTTGCTATTCCTTCACTATCTATATTTACATTTACGTGTCCTTGTTCAACGGCTTCTGACATTTTACTTTATTTTTTTATAACTTTTCCTTCACTATCCCTTTCTACTGGATTAGGTTTATTGAATGACTTTGTTTCTTTTTTAAACTCTTTTTTTACAGTAGGTTTTTTATCTGTTTTTTTAGGTCGGTTTGTTTTTGGAGAGGCAATTTTAACATCTAGTTTTCTCCCATTTATTTCCATACCGTTTAGTGCGTTTATAGCATTAATAGCATGATCTGTTTCTTCCATTTCAACATATCCAAAACCTTTTGATTTTTTGGACTGTTTGTCATAAACAACGTGAGCGTATGTTACCTTACCAAAAGATGAAAAAGTAACCATTAAGTCTTCAGAAGTAATCTCCCAATCTAGGTTAGCGATAAATAAATTAACCATAAGTTTTGTTTCTATTATTTTAAAATGAAGCTATCTGTTCCAGCAAGTGAACCATCACAATAGATTTTAATTTTATATGTTCCTTTTTCTGCATTTTCATCAGCGGCAAAATCATAATAAATAGACATATCTAGTTGTTTGTTTTGGTAGTTAACTTCTTTTTTGTCTGAATAAGCGACTTTTCCCTCATCCGTTTCTAAAGTGAAATTTGATTTCGATTGAAGTATTTTACCGTTTGGTGCAGTAACCTGTAGGTAAATAGTTTTATTACCTGCTTTATTTAAAAGGTTTTCAGAAAGTGTGAAACTTGATTGTATTTGAACACAGTTTCTAGCTCTATTAGTAGGCTCAGTTGTGTTGTTTAGTTTCATTTTAAGCCCATTTGATGTAAAGTTAAAAGCTTGTAGTTTTGCTCCTAGCCTAACTTGTTCGGCTTTTTCATTAGCTTCTTTTTTGTATTGGTCTCTTTCTGATTGTGTGCTTTCTAATTTATTGGTTGTTTGGGTCAGTTCGGTATTTAGTTTAACATTTAAAGTGTTGAGTGAATCAATTTGATAAACATAACTCTTCATTATACTCCTTAATGTAGTATTCTCCTTGTTAAGTTGAGCTATTTTTTGTGCGTTTAAACTTCCGTTTCTTCGAGATTTATCTAAATCAGACATTAAAGAAATAATTTTTTCTTTTTGAAGGTTTAGACTGTCAGCCTTGCTTTTATCTTTTAAGATTAAATCATCATAGGTGTTTAACATGTTTTGAAAATCTTTTGTTAGATCATTTGACATGTTTCCAACATATCCTGTCATCATTTCATTCATTCCATTCATATCTGTCGTTAATGCCTTATTTCGATTAATACAAGCATTAAGTTCATTGTTTTTTTTGGAAAAAAAGTAAGAAAGAACAGCAAGACCAATTAGTAAAAGAATGGT
>Ga0228614_1000036_pt1 | contig 81624 bp, 78 predicted proteins | sample 15DmetaG_FD_190531 | JGI IMG/M metagenome (GOLD analysis project Ga0228614, IMG submission 190531) | Seawater microbial communities from Monterey Bay, California, United States - 15D | ecosystem: Environmental > Aquatic > Marine > Coastal | place: USA: California | collected 2016-10-13
CTTCAATGTTCAAGTAAAAGAAATAGGTCAAAAAATATTATTCTTAAGAAAACTAATTGAAGGTGGAAGTGAACACTCATTTGGTATTCATGTAGCAAAATTAGCCGGAATGCCAAGTCAAGTTGTTCAACGAGCAAGTAAAATGTTAGTACAACTTGAAGAGTCACACGATGTAGATAAAAAGTCGAACACAAAAGAAAAAGTACAAAAAGCAGTCAATAGTCCTGATATGCAGCTTAGTTTTTTTCAAATGAATGATCCAGTTTTAGAAAACATCAGAGACGAACTTATCAGCATAGATATCAACACATTAACCCCAGTAGAGGCATTAATGAAGTTAAATGACATCAAAAAAATTGTAGGTGGATAGAAAATTATTTTCATTTTTTTCATAAAAACCATTTGAGAATTAAAAAATATATGTACATTTGCAACCCGATGCTGAACGAAGCATTTAAAATTTTGAAATAAGCAAGAGTAATTTAACACCAAATAATTACTTTTATATATTGCGATAGTTCTTTGACTAGAGCACTATCCGTCAGCTGACGGATTAGGGTCGCTTAAAGTATATTGCAAATATTGCGAGAGTAGCTCAGTTGGTAGAGCACAACCTTGCCAAGGTTGGGGTCGCGAGTTCGAATCTCGTCTCCCGCTCAAATAAGAAGTCCGCTCGGATGGTGGAATTGGTAGACACGCCGGACTTAAAATCCTGTGCCTGTATGGGCGTGCGGGTTCAAGTCCCGCTCCGAGTACAAAGCCTCTAAAACATTATGTTTTAGAGGCTTTTTTCGTTTTTTTTCGATTATTACCTGAATGGGGTTATCTACGACCACAATTCTATATTGCACTGAAAAACAAGTAATTATCTTGATGTTATTCGGTTCGATAAATCAAAGATTATTGCTTGTTAAAGGCAATGGTTCTAAGAAAAAATCAAATGATCTACGTTGGTAGCTCCCTTGATTTAACATCTTCAAAAGACTTGCTCAATGAATCAGATAATTTTTCAAACATTTACCAATAATCTTTCTTTTTGGCAAATGTTTGAAAATCAAATTTCTGTCACTAAATGGAATTCGGTGGCACTGTTAGAACTATGCCGTTCATCTTGATGCAATACAAGGAACTTTCCAATGGTCGTGGAGATGTTAGATTAAAGCAGAAAGTGCTTGATTATTTGAGCTAAATAGGAAGAAGAATTAGCTATAATCCTTGCTTCCTATTGTTATTTTCGCCTAGATAATTTCACCATTATAACAGAAAATAACGATATGTTTAATGAATTAAAACTTCATTTTCTGTATTCTTACTGCATTTAGAATGGCTAACAACGCAACCCCTACATCAGCAAAAACAGCCTCCCACATAGTTGCCAATCCGCCAGCTCCCAATACCAGAACAATCAGCTTCACGCCAAAGGCCAGTCCTATATTTTGCCACACAATACGTTTGGTTGCTTTACCTATTTTGATAGCAGTAGCAATTTTAGAAGGATGATCGGTTTGAATCACGACATCGGCTGTTTCAATGGCAGCATCACTTCCAAGACCTCCCATTGCCATTCCTACATCAGCAATGGTAATAACCGGAGCGTCATTCACGCCATCACCAATAAAGGCAACAAGTTTCCCCTCTTTTTGCAGCCGTTCTACTTCTTTCACTTTGTCTTCTGGCAACAATCCACCATAGGCTTTATCCAGTCCCAGTTGACTGGCAATTTTATCCACCACTGCCTGCTTATCACCCGAAAGCATAACTACCTCTTTTATGTTGACCTCATGTAAGGCTTTTATAGCTGCTTCGGCATCTTCTTTCAAGGTATCAGCAATGGTAATGTAACCCATATATTTACCCTCTACTGCTACCAAAACCATTGTATCGGTGAGGCTGTTAAGTTTCCTATCAAAGTCCACATCGAATTTTTCGAGCAATTTTCCGTTTCCGGCCAATATAACTTTTTGGTTAATTTTCCCTTTTAACCCATGCCCGGATATTTCTTCAACATCTGTAACTGAAACTTCTTTGTAAGCCTCTCCGGCATAATCGACAATGGCTTGTGCTATGGGATGAGTGGAGTTCACCTCCAATGCTGCCACCATTTTTACAAATTCTGTTTTGTCCAATTCTTTTGAAACCACATCCTGTACTTCAAAAATCCCTTTGGTAAGGGTTCCTGTTTTATCCATCACCACTGTATCTACTTTAGTAATCTGGTCAAGATAATTGGAGCCTTTGAACAGGATACCGTTTCTGGATGCTGCACCTATGCCACCGAAATATCCGAGCGGAATGGATACCACCAATGCACAAGGACAGGAAATAACCAAAAAGACAAGCGCACGGTACAGCCAGTCGTTAAAGACATAAGCATCTACAAAAAAGTATGGCAGAAAGGTTAATGCTACCGCCAGAAAAACAACAATGGGTGTATATACTTTAGCAAAGCGTGTAATGAACCGTTGCGTTTTCGCTTTTCTGCCAGTGGCTTCCTGAACCAATTTCAAGATTTTGGACAGTTTGGTGTCTTCATATTTACTGGTAACTTTTATCTCTGCCAGCGTATTCAAGTTGACCATACCAGCCAACACAGTATCGCCTTTTTTCTTGTCGTCTGGTACTGATTCACCAGTAAGTGCTGCGGTATTAAAAGCTGCATGTTCGGTAAGCAGTTCACCATCCAGTGCTACCTTTTCTCCGGATTTGATTTGAATGACCTGCCCAATTTCAACTTCTTTGGGATGCCTAACATGGCTTTCTCCATCCTCCAATACAGTAACTTCTTCTACCTGTAATTTAAGCAGGGATTCGATGGAACGCTTTGCCTTGTTCACGGCTGCTTCCTGAAAGAGTTCACCAACAGTGTAGAACAACATGACCGCTACACCTTCTGCATACTCGCCAATGGCAAATGCGCCAATGGTGGCAAGGCTCATCAGGAAAAACTCATTGAACAGGTCGGCTGTAAAGAGCTTTTTTAACGCTTTCCAGACAACGGGTTTTCCAACAGCATAGTAGGCTATGCCATACACCAGCAACTGCAATTCCTGTTTGAAGATTTCCGGCCTTACCTGTTCGATAACGATACCAGTTGCCAGCAGTAAAAAGCTGAAAACTGCTGGGAAATATGGACGGTATTTGGCGAACCAGGAAGTATCTTCCTGCTCGTCACCTAATGCTTCTTTACAACAACTTTTACTCATATATTTTTTTATAGGTTAAACACATTATTTACATTCTTTGCACCAGACTCCTTTGCGTATGCTATCAGGAGTTGCTTCAAATTGGTGTCCTTTCTCACATTTCCAAGACAATTTGGTTTTGACATTTACATAATTATTGGACAAACATTTCCCTTTTTTAGTGGCTGCAAGCCGGTGCATTTCATCGATGCCCAAAGGCTGATTGTTTGCACAAACTGGACACCAGCTATTTCTGTTCTTTACACTTAATGGTGTAGATTGCCACTGGTGTCCATTTCTACACTCCCACCAAAGGTTGGTTTTAGAATTTACGTACGTTTTAGACCAGCAAATTCCGCCTTTTGACTTTGCCAATAGTTGCATTTCTTGTATAGTTCCTTTTACTGTTAGTCCCATCTGAATATCAACTTATATTCAACTTGCTTTTTAAATATTCTTCTGCATCTATAACTGTAAGTATTTCTTCGGTATCATCGTCAGGAATAGTTACTTTAAACTCACTTTCAAATTCCATGATTAATTCTACCATATCCAGAGAATCAGCACCTAAATCTTCGGTGAATTTTGCTTCGGGTTTAAGATCCTCCTGACTGACACCAAGTTTATCAATCAGAAGTTTGTCAAATCTTTCTTTAAAATTTTCCATACGTTTTTGTTTTAATGACTATGCTCTGTTTCTCCTTTACCCATTTCTGCTAAAATGTAATACGCTCCGTTGCCTGCTATTTGTGCATTTTTGGGTAAGGATTTTAGTAGTTTAACTTCGGTGTATCCATTGCTAGTTGCACCGGTAATTACTTCTACCATTTCAAAACCCCACTTGCCTTCTTCATGCCCTTCATGGTGTTCGTCATTTTCGCTTTCGTGTGCATGTTCATCACTGTTTTGTTCTTCTTTTTCATGCCCATGATCGTGTTCTTCACCTTCTTTTTTAACAAAAATGTAGGTTTTTCCTTCTTCAGTAACAATTGCATGTTCAGGAAGCACATCTGTTTCAACATCATCGGCAATTATTTTACCTTTAATGTACATGCCTGATAAAAGTTTTGCGTTTTTGGTTACAATATTGGCGTGAACATGTATCGCTTTAGGGTTTTGCTCAAAGGCAGGACTTATGGCGAAAATTTTTGCTTCCAAACCTTTTCCAGGTACTCCCGTTGTTGAAAAATATATTTTTTGTCCTACCTTGATTTTATCCATATCTTTTTCAAAAACCATAAGGTCAGCATGTACTTTTTCATTATTAACGATTTCAAATACTTTGGTAAGCGGTTCTATGTAAGAACCTACGTTGGTTTCTACTAAACTTACTATGCCACTAATAGGAGCAGTAAGATTTACCAATGGGAAGATTTTTCCTTTGGCTACTTCTAAACTATTGATGCCTATCATATTCAACTTTGCTTTAAGTGCTTCTGCATTTGATTTACTATTGAAATAATCAGCACTTGTTTTTTGAAAATCCTTACCAGAACCTACTTTTTCTTCGTATAGTTTTTTCTGTCTTTCGTACTCTTTTTCAAGGTATCCCAAACTATTTACCGTATTAATGTAATCTTGCTGCAATTGAATAAAATCAGGATGTTCTAAAGAAGCCAGTACTTGCCCTTTGCGCACCTTGTCTCCTTCAAATACGTTTATTGATTTTACAATACCGCCTATTATGGGGCTAACGTCTGCCTTGTCTTGAGGGGCCATTTCTAATGAACCTGAAGCAGACACGGCAATGTTTAAGGTTCTTTTTTCTATTTGAACCATTTTTAAGCCAATAGCATCCATTTGTTGCTCGGTTAAAGAAACGATTCCTTCTTCTCCATGACCCTCTTCCTCATGCCCTCCATGTCCCGCTTCTTCATGTTCTCCATGTTCATCTTTTTCATTTGGCGATGAAGAAGCGCAAGCAGACATTAGGACTGCTATTGTTATTGTTCCGATGATAAATTTTATGTTCGTTTTCATGTTATATTATTTTAAAACTGTTTAATTTTTTGAATGAATGATTACTTACCTGCTAAATATTCTATAGCAATAATTGATTGATTGTATTGGTTCAGAAGATTCAGGTAACTGTTTTTTATTTCCAAGCCATTGTTTAACCCTTGAATGTATTCTACATAATCAATTGCTCCACCTTCAAAACTTTTGGTAGCGTTTGACAGTATCAATTCTGCTTGTGGCAGGGCATTGGTTTCATAGGTTTCAATGGTGTATTTGTATTTTAAGTAATCCTGAACTACTCTTTCATACTCTCCTAATAATACAGTTTGGTAATAATCAGCTTCCGTTTCGGCCTTTTGTTGGTTCAATTTAGCTGCATTAATACGAGCTAAATCTGGCTTCGCCCATAGTGGAATTGAAATGGTGGCTTGTAAACCTGTAAACCGCTGACTACCTCCAAAAAACTGATTTGTGCCATTAACAGTGTAACTGCCAATTAAAGATTGATTGAAATAACCGATGGAAAAATCAGGAAGAAACTGTGCTTTATTCACAGCCTTTTCTTTTTCTCTAACCGCAATTAAATTGGTCAAATACCCCAAATTAGGATTACTGGAAATAATAGCGGTATCTAAGGTGAGTATTAATTCCTTTTTGGGATTGAAACTATCAATAATATCAACAGGGGATGGGCTATTTAAAAGGGTTTGAAGTCTTTTTTTGAAACTTTTTATATCCGCTTCGTTTTGAGCAATGACCACTTTGATAGCCGTAACTTTAGATTCAGCAGTTACCTTTTCGAGCAATGTGCCAGCTTCCGTTTGATACCTTAATTCGGCTGCTTTTAAAAACTTCACATACATGCTATCCTGATGAAGCAGTAGCTTGTTTTTATCCATCAAATAGGCGAGTTGATACCAGGTTAATTTTATTTCCTTAATTAACTCATTTTCAGTAATCGCTTTTTCAAATTCTCCTGCTTTTATGTTCGCTTTTGCCAAATCACTTTTACTTGAATAGACTGTAGGGAACTGAAATTTTTGGTCTATAGAAAACGCAAAATCATTTTCAAAACTGTTGTATTGTCCATATTGAACGCCCACATCGGTTTTACCTAAATCAAAGGCTGTTCCTTGTAGGGCTTCTAACCGTTTAACCTCTGTTACAGCAGCTTTTACATTTCCGTTATTACTCAATCCAAAACTAATCGCCTCATCTAAAGTGAGCTGTTTTACATCACTAACTTGAGCCTGAGCGGTCTGACCAAATAAGGTAAATGCTCCAATCAAAGGAATTACCAAAAGTGTAGAGATACTAGCTCCGCCAATATTGAAGCCTTCATTGGAATCACTTTTTAGCTTTTTCCGTTCTGCTCTTGCCTCCACTAAACTGTATAAAATTGGGATGATGATTAATGTTAGGATAGATGCCGTAAGCATACCGCCAATTACAACAGTTGCCAGCGGGCGTTGCACTTCTGCTCCAGAGGAAGAAGAAATAGCCATTGGTAGAAAGCCCAATATATCGGTAGTTGCTGTTAAAAATATGGGGCGAATCCGCTCCTTTGTCCCTTTAATTATCCGTTCTTTCAAACTCATACCCTCTTGTTTGAGTTCGTTCATACTGCTTATGAGGACGAGGCCATTTAACACAGCAACTCCAAACAAAACAATAAACCCAACTCCTGCAGAAATGCTGAAGGGCATATCTCGTAACCAAAGAGAGAATATACCACCTATCGCAGAAAGAGGTATTGCCACATAAATCATAATGGTTTGGCTAAATGATTTCAATGCAAAGAACAGGAGTACGAAAATTAATACCAAGGCAATAGGTACTACAATCATTAGTCGTGATTTTGCTCTTTGCAAGTTTTCAAATGAGCCACCATATTTGATGTAATAACCCGGTGGTAAATCCAGTTGGGCATCTAACTTTTCTTGTATTTCATTTACCACAGATTCTACATCTCGCCCTCTTACGTTTATCCCTACATAAGTTCTACGATTGGTTCCTTCTCTTGAAATTTGCATTGGGCCACCTTGATAGCTGATACTGGCTACTTCTTTTAAAGGTAGCTGCTGCCCATCAGGTAGTTCTACGTAAATATTTTTAAGGTCATCAATGCTGGTTTTATGCTCATCTTTTAAGCGAACAACTAAATCAAAGCGTTTTTCTCCTTCAAAAATAACGCCTGCTACTTCGCCACTAAATGCCGTTCTTACAATCGTATTCAGTTCCTGAACATTTAATCCATATTGTGCCAGTTTCTCACGTTCGTATTTAACCGTCATTTGGGGTAAGCCTTTTGTAGCTTCTACTTTTATATCAGCCACTCCTTCCACCGTTCCTATAATTTCTGACATTTTTTGTGCGTAATTGGCTAAAGCATCCAAGTCTTCGCCAAAAAGTTTAATGGCAACATCTTGTCTTACACCGGTCATCAATTCGTTAAATCGAAGCTCCAGAGGTTGCGAAAATTCATAATTCACTCCCGGTATAAAGGCCAATTTATCTTTGATTTTATCAATGAGTTCTTCTTTAGTTTCAGCCGAAGTCCATTCAGACTGAGGTTTTAGGATAATAAACATATCTGCAATGTCCATTGGCATAGGGTCGGTTGGTAACTCAGCCACCCCAATTCTTGAAACCATTTCTATTACTTCCGGAAAATTATCCAATATGGTTTTCTCAATTAATGAAGATACTTTTTCAGTTTCCTCTAAAGAGCTACCAGGTTTTAATAAGGCTTGCATAGCAATATCTCCCTCATCCAATTTTGGAATGAATTCTCCGCCCATTCGTGAAAAAGTGAATATTGCCAGTACGAGAAAAGCACCAGAGATAGACAGAATGAGCGTCTTTCTTTTTAAAGCTTTTTGCAGCAGAGGTTCGTATTTATCTGCCATCCAGATGATAGCCTTGTCTCCCCACATTACTTTTTGAGTTGGTTTTTTACTCATAAAAAGTGCGGAAACCATTGGGACGTAAGTAAGGCAAAGCAACATAGCTCCAATTACGGCAAAACTGAATGTCATTGCCATAGGTGTAAACATTTTGCCTTCTACTCCCTGAAGTGTTAGAATTGGTATAAACACAATTAAAATAATCAATTGACCAAAGAAGGCGGCATTCATCATTTTACTGGAAGAGGTATTGGAAATTTCATCCAAATCTTGTTGCGAAAGTCGTCCGTTAACCGTATTTCTAACCCTTTGTGATATATAGAAGGCGACACTTTCTACAATAATCACCGCTCCATCTACAATTATTCCAAAATCTATCGCTCCTAAACTCATTAGGTTTGACCAAACACCAAAAATATTCATCATGATGTAGGCAAATAAGAGCGAAAGAGGAATGGTGGATGCAACTATTAAACCACCTCTGAAATTGCCTAAAAACAATACCAATATAAATATGACTATCAAACCTCCTTCCAAGAGATTGGAAGAGACCGTGCTAGTTGTTCTTTCAATTAAAGATGCTCTATCAATAAAGGGTTGAATGCTAATTCCTTTGGGTAATGATTTTTCAATTTCAACCACACGGTCTTTTACTCTTGCTATCACATCATTAGAGTTTTCCCCTCTTAGCATTAATATCATCCCACCAACAGCATCGCCTTCTCCGTTTTTGGTAAATGACCCGAAACGAACAGCATGACCAAACCTCACAGTAGCTACATCCTTTATTAAAGTTGGTATATCATTTTCCGTAGTAACAACAATATTTTCCAAATCTGTTAATGATCTGGCTAAGCCTTCCCCTCTAATAAAATTAGCTTTGTGGTCTTTTACAATATAAGCACCTCCTGTGTTTTCATTATTAATTTCAAGGGCTTTAAATATTTCCGCTATGGTAATTCCCATACTTCTCAGCCTATCAGGGTCAACCGCTATTTCATATTGTTTTACCCTGCCTCCGAAACTATTTACTTCTACCACTCCGGGAAGCATAGCCATTTGTCTTTTTACTATCCAATCCTGATAGGTTCTTAAATCAGTATCAGTGTATTTGTCTTTATAGTTGGAATCTACAGCCAAGGTATATTGATAAATTTCACCTAATCCTGTGGTTATGGGCCCCATAAAAGGTTCTCCAAATTTTTGAGGAATAGAAGCTTTTACATCGGCCAATTTCTCCGAAACCAGTTGTCTAGGCAGATAAGTGCCCATATCATCTTCAAACACAAGGGTTACTACGGATAATCCGAAACGAGAAATAGAACGAATTTCAGTAATGCCAGGGAGGTTAGCCATAGCGACCTCTACCGGGTAGGTTACAAATTGTTCAATATCTTCGGTTCCGAGATTTGGAGAGGTCGTAATTACTTGTACCTGATTATTAGTGATGTCAGGTACGGCATCTATTGGCACTTCTTTCATGGAATAAATTCCAACACCAACCCAAGCTAACATCATCAATCCTATGATGAGCTTGTTCTTTATTGAGAATAAAATTATTTTGTTAATCATATTTATTAATTTCTGGTTAATTGAATACAGCAAAGCCTCTCCGGAGAACCCGAACAGGAAATAATAGATTGTCGTTCCGATTAAACTATCGGGTGCAATCTTCTAACAAGAAAGGGAAGGAGGCCCTCTATAAGGGGAACCACCTATCGGTGGTGATAGATAAACAGCAGCAAATTCACTTCGAGATTTAGGAAGTGCCTCATCCTGCTTTACAATGTAAAAAACAGTAAATAAAACGGCAACAAACTTGGCTTTAGAGAGTTGTGAATCTATTTTGTCATTTGTATTTGCAGGAAGGTAATGTTGTAGGTTGCAATCCTCAGCCGGATGCTCTGCATCACTTAAAAAGCATACAATGTAGTCGTATAAGCCTGCATCCAAATGACCATTGTGTACGATATCCTCATGGCCAATATCCTTATCATCAGAAGCATGTTGATGATGTTCGTGATGGTGATGTGAATTCTCTTGGTGTTCAATGTTGCTGGCTTCGCAATGAGGAATAAGGTAATGCGCAAACCCTAATGAGTAGGTAAGTAATAAAAGTAACGATATGATTGCTCTTTTAATTTGCATTAAGGACAAATTTAACGAATTCTTTCGTGCAATGGTATTGCAAAGTTATTTTTTGCAGTTTCCGCATGTTCCTTTTATAACCATGTTTATCTCTGAAAGCTCGAAATTTACTGGTAGCTGCACCATTGGTACACTGGTTTGGGTAAGGCAGAAAGTTTCCCTGCAAGCGGTACAATGAAAATGAACGTGTAGGTCTTCGGGATTGCACTCACATCCTTCCAGGCAAAGTGCATATTTAGGCACTCCCGTTCCATCATCAATGCTATGAATGAGTTTGTTTTTCTCAAAGGACTTTAGGGTGCGGTAAAGGGTAGTTCGATCAACTCGTACAAAGGAGTTTTCCAGTTCGGTGAGGCTAATCGCACTGGCGCGCTGCGTGAGTTTTTGCAATACCACCAACCGCATGGTCGTTGGTTTAATTTCATTTGCTAGTAATTTTTGTTCTAATTTTTCATTCATCATCATTTTTAACGATTATGTTTTTACATACTTGGTGAGAGATAATTTTCTCTGATTCATCTTCGGTTTTAATAACATAGGATTTGTCATAATCAATAATATTAATTACTGATATTTTTTGTCCTAAATTTAATCTTAGACTTTCTAGGTATTTCAAAAACTTGGGTGAATGATCTTTTACCCCAACCATCACGGCTTCAGCTCCTGATGCAACTTTATCTAGCGTTTTCTCAATCCTTTGTATAATCTTTCCATTTTTATCTGGTATAGGATCTCCGTGTGGATCAAATTGAGGGTAGTCTAAATACTCATCTAAACGGTTAACCAATTCCGGGGAATTAATATGTTCTAGCTGTTCTGCTATTGTGTGTACTTCATCCCATTTAAACTTGAATTTTTCAACTAAAAAGGTTTCCCATAAACGATGTTTTCTAATTATTTTTAGGGCGATTATTTCGCCCTCTTTTGTGAGTGCAACGCCCTTGTAACGAGCATATTTAATCAGTTTTTTATCACTTAGCTTTTTCAACATATCGGAAACAGTTGGTGATTTTATATCCAAAACATCACCAATGGATTTAGTCGAAACACCTTTAGGTTGTAGTTTCGATAGTTTGTAAATCGCCTTTAAATAATTCTCTTCCGTTTGACTATACACCATCATATTTCTTAATCATGCAAATATAAATTAAAAATTAGCTATTTCAATAAATAAAGATTAGTCTTATCTAATCTTTTTATTTAGCTTTGTAAAAAAATTAATTATGAAACACGAAAAAATACTTGCGATTCTATTTTTTGTTGCTGTTGTAATAGTGGCTTGTGAAAAAACGATGCCTCCAGCACCAGAGGAGTTTGAGTTGCTTGATGGGCCTATTTCAGGATTAAGTACAGAGCAACAATTCCAATTCCTGAAAGGGGATGAAGCTTTTGGCGAAGTATTTACAATAAATAAAGGGCTAGGACCAATCTTTGTAGCCAATCAATGCGCTAGTTGTCATGCAGGCGATGGAAAAGGAACACCATTCGTTCGCTTTACAAGATTTGGGCAACCTGATACTTTAGGAAATCAATTTCTTGCTTTAGGTGGCCCACAACTTCAACATAAAGCTATACCAGGATATGAACCTGAGCAACTTCCTTCAGGAGCGGCTAGGACAGACTTAATTGCGCCTGCTGTATCGGGTTTAGGCTTTCTTGATGCCGTAAGTGATGCTGATCTCATTGCTTTATCGGATCCATATGATACTGATGGAGATGGGGTTAGTGGACGACCACATTGGAATACTATTCCTGATTATGTTTCTATTAGACAAAATAGTGTTTCGCAAAACGGAAGATATATTTCAAGGTTTGGAAAGAAAGGGGCTGCTTATGATTTATTGCACCAAACTTCTGGAGCCTATAATCAAGACATGGGGATCACTTCCTTATTTGAACCAATTGATCCATATAGTGGCCTTGAAGTAGATCCAGAAGTATCTACTCAAACTGTTCATGATGTCGTTTTTTATTTGAAAACTTTAAAAGCCCCAATACAACGAAACCAGACTGATCCTGATGTAATGGCAGGGAAACAATTATTTACAGGTATTAATTGCGCCTCTTGTCATACTCCAACATTGACCACAGGGTATTCTCCAATTAGTGTACTGTCTAATAAAGAGTTTCATCCATACACGGACTTGTTGCTACATGATATGGGTAACGAACTAGATGATGGCTATACAGAAGGGTATGCGCTTACTTCTGAATGGAGAACACCACCATTATGGGGGCTTGGGCTTTCTAAGGATGCTCAAGGAGGAATGTATTTTTTAATGCATGATGGTCGAGCACTAAGCATTGAAGAAGCTATTCTGATGCATGGTGGTGAGGCAGAACAATCGAAGAACAATTTTATGCAATTGACGGAATCAGAGAAAAAACAACTTGTAAAATTCCTTGAATCTCTATAAAAACGATGGAGCGAAGAAAGTTTATAAAAACTTGTTGTTGTGCAGTTATTGGTGTTCCTTTTACAGCCTCACTTTTACAGTCTTGCGGAGCGATTTATTATGCTACTTCCACACGTGAAAAAGATAGGTTAACAGTTGCAAAATCTGAGTTTCTACGAATTAAAAAAGAGAAGCAAGTGGCAAGGAATTATATTTTATTGAACATTGATGAAATGGGCTTTCCGATTTGCTTATATAAAACAGATAAAGTTAACTATACAGCCTCTTTACTCAAATGCACACACAATGGTTGTGAGCTGAATGTGGGTGGAGGGATATACACCTGTCCTTGTCATGGTAGTGAATTTTCCACTACCGGCAAAGTACTCGAAGGCCCAGCTGACAGAAATTTAAAAACATATAAAACAGAAACAGACCATGAAAATATTTACATCTATCTATCCTAAAGCATTGGTGTTGGGATACATGCTTGTTAGTATCGTAGGTAATTTGCAAGCACAAAAACTGGATTCGCTAATCAGCCGTTTTCCAACTGATACATCAAAAGCGTTACTGAATATGGATGCTGCCTATAACCGTCCGTTTCTAACCGTCAATAAAATGCCGGTAGCATTGGGAGGATACCTAGAGGCAAATTCATTTTACAGTTCAGCAGATGGGGTATCAGAAGGTTTGTCTTTTCAGGCACGAAGATTAACCATGTTCATGTCGGCATCCATTACCAAACGGATTAAGTTTCTTTCGGAAATGGAGTTTGAGGACGGAACCAAAGAAATTGGGATTGAGTTTGCAGCAATGGATGTGGCTTTTCATCCAGCACTGAATTTCAGGGGTGGAATTGTTATGAATCCTATCGGAGCTTTCAATCAGAACCATGATGGCCCTAAATGGGAGTTTGTTGAGCGTCCGGACGTTGCTGTAAATATGTTACCTGCCACTTGGTCAAATGCTGGATTCGGAGTGTACGGGAAAACATTCAAGGGCAATTGGGTGCTTGGTTATGAAGCTTATTTAACCAACGGTTTTGATAATAGTATAATTGACAATGAAGAAAACAAAACATTTTTACCAGCTAGTAAAGAGAATGATGAACGCTTCGAAGAAAGCAATAGTGGCAAAGCATTAATGACAGGAAAGGTAGCGATTAAAAACAGAAAGATTGGTGAAATAGGATTTTCCTATATGGGTGGTGTTTACAACAAATTTGAAGATGATGGTGTGACACTTGACAAAGAAAGAAGATTGGATGTTTTCGCTGTTGATCTGAATACAACAATAAAGAAGACTGGAACATATATTGTTGGTGAAGCCGTTTGGGTGATGGTAGATGTTCCTTCAACTTACACTCAACAATATGGAAATAAACAGCAAGGTGCATTTATTGATATTGTACAACCTGTTTTAAAAAGAAAAATGTTTGATTGGGATGATGCAGTTTTGAATATTTCTGCTCGTTTAGATTACGTTGATTGGAATGTTGGTAAATTCAATGAAACGAATACAGAAATTGGGGATGACCTTTGGGCAATCACACCAGCAATAAGTTTTCGCCCATCAGCACAAACGATTTTTCGCCTAAATTACCGTTATCAATGGCAAACGGACATACTTAATAATCCTCCTGCGAGAACCGCTTCATGGCTATTTGGGTTTAGTACTTATTTTTAGAAAAAGTTTAGTTGAATTTAAGACACCATGCTGGATTTTAATAATTGAGCATTAACCGCACATATTATTGTACTTAATGCCATTAATGCAGCTCCAAATGCAGGGCTAATAATTAAACCAGGTATAAATCCGGTAGCCAAAGGCAAGGCGACCAGATTGTATCCCGTAGCCCAAACTAAATTTTGAACCATTTTTCGATAAGTAGCTCTTCCAAATAATATGAGGTTAGCTATGTCTTTTGGATTGCTATCCACTAATACAATATCGGCTGTTTCAGCAGCAACATCAGTTCCCGAACCAATAGCTATTCCTACATCAGATTGAGCTAATGCAGGAGCATCATTTACGCCATCACCTGTCATGGCTACAAATTCACCCTTTGCTTGCAATTCCTTAATTTTATCTTGTTTCTGTTCGGGTAACACTTCTGCCATGAAGTTGTCTAAATGTAATTCGTTTGCTACGGATTGAGCTACCTTATGATTATCACCTGTGAGTAACGAACACTTTATCCCTTTTTCTTGAAGGGTTTTTATAGCTCCGAATGAACTTTCTCTAATCTGATCAGCAAAAGTGATGTATCCGATTAATTTACCATCCACGATAGTGAAAATTTTGGTTTCTATGGAATTGTCATTGTCATCAGGAGCTTTGATTTTTAGCTTATCAAGCAAAACGAATCCCCCAGCTTGTACCTTCTTCCCCTCAACTATCCCACTTACTCCAATTCCAGCATGGTATTCAAAATCAATAACACCAGGATAATCTATACCTAATTCTTTAACTTTTCTCACTAACCCTTTAGAAATGTGGTGTTCGGAGGGGCTTTCTACTGCTGTTACGAGTTTAAGTAAATCATTTTCAGAGTAATTATTATCTAGTACTTCAACTTTTGTTACTTCATGAGATCCCTTAGTTAATGTCCCGGTTTTATCAAAAACAATAGTCGATATTTTACGTGCGTTTTCAAATGCAGTTCTATTTCGGATTAAAAGACCATTTTTTGCCGATATACTTGTAGAAATAGATGCTACTAAAGGAACCGCTAGCCCTAATGCATGTGGACAACAAATTACCATTACAGTTACCATTCTTTCCAGTGCAAAGGATAATTCTTTACCCATTGCCAACCATGTAAAGAAGGTTCCAAATCCAATAACTAAGGCAACCACCGTTAGCCATTTAGCTGCAACATCTGCTAAGCGTTGTGTTTTAGACTTTTGCTTTTGTGCGGATTGAACCATGGTTATCACTTTAGATAAATAGGTGTCTTCTCCAATTCCCTTCACCTTCACTTTTATGGCTCCACTACCATTAATAGCTCCACCAATTACTTCTTCATCAATTGATTTTCGCACAGGTTTGCTCTCACCTGTAAGCATAGATTCGTTCAAATCACTCTCGCCATCAACTATAACTCCATCCGCAGGAACTTTTTCTCCTGGTTTAATGAGGATAATATCATCTTGCTTGAGTTCGCTTATTTTTACCTTCATGATATGATCACCATGAACCAAATTGGCTTCATTAGGCATTAACGCTGCCAAAGCCTCTAAAGCTTTGCTAGCTCCAAGTATTGACTTCATTTCCAACCAGTGTCCTAAAAGCATTACGTCAATTAGAGTCGCTAATTCCCAAAAGAATGTTTTGCCTGTAAATCCAAAAATTACCGCCACACTGTAAAAATATGCTGCTGATATTGCAATTGCTATAAGGGTCATCATACCCGGAGTTTTCTTTTTTAACTCCTCGACTAAACCTTTCAAGAATGGCAACCCTCCATAAAAGAAGATGATACTTGCCAAAGCAAATAAAATATAATTATCACCATTAAATGTCCAATTGACTCCCATCCAACTCTGAATCATTGGAGACAAAAGCAATACTGGAAATGTTAGGAGAGAAGAAACCCAAAATCGCTTCTTAAAATCTTCTATCATCATTTTATGATGGTCGTGATGAGAATGACCATGTCCATGATCATGCTTCTCTTTTTCTTGGTGGTTGTGAGGTACTCCATCATGACCTTTATGATTGTGAGCTGAGTGATTGTTGTGTTTCATGTTTTAATTATTTTACCTCATTTAAAAATGATAAAATTGAATCAATCTGAGATTGGTTGATAGTAGCCTCTGAATGCAACCACAGATAGGAAGGTAAAGGCATTTTTCCCTTTTCGATTTGTTCTGTGATTGAACGTAGTTTATTCCGTTTTCTTCTCTCGGAATAGTTGCCAAATTCACTAAAGTTTAATTCTTCTTTTCCTTCTTCAACATGATGATCCATCATCAACCTGATAGGTTGAATATAGCTATACCAAGGGTAATTAGTATTGTTGCTATGACAGTCGTAACAAGAGTTTTTAAGGATATTCACTAGATTATCAGGAACATCATATACATACCTGAAATCAGCATCAGGGATGACCGCGTGTTTGTTTACATCAGCCGGAATGAATTGAATTCCGACTAATGCAATCAAACCAACAATTAAAAACCGTTTAAGTATTCTTTTCATTATTCAATCACTCGGTTCACTTTACCGCACTTTGGCATACTACTTCCCATATAGGGATTGCTAATTTCTTCTTTGCTACTTATCCAAATAGCTCCTTCGTTGTTATTTGCCATTGGGCAGAAATCTTCATATAATTTTTGTGAAGTACCTACAATTGAAATGAGGTCTTTTACATCAGTGCTTAGTGAAACTAAATGTTCCCGTTGATGACTTATCTCACCTGCATTTTTGGAAATATGTTCGGCATTTTCGATGGCACTTTCCAAAATTTCATTCACTCCTTTTTGTTCTTCTTCTGAAAGTCCTGACGCTTTAAATTCTTTTAAGGAAACCATTAACTTTTCAGAATCATCTGCCGCACCAGAAGCCTCATCTTGAACAAGATTTTCATTCATAGCAAAATAATTTCTTAGAACAACTGATAGATCTCCTTTCATTTCACCCGTATTCGTAGATACATTTCTTTTTTCATCAATACTTCCATGTTCGTGATTAGAATGGTCATGCTCCATTCCTTCTTCATGATGATGGCTTCCGTTTTCCGTATTGGAATTGTTTCCGCAACTTGCCAGTATTAAGCTTCCGCCAATTAAGGCTATCATAAGTTTTAAATTGATTTTTTTCATTTTTTTGAGTTTTAATTATTTATAATGATGATTAATAAGACTATCAAAACAACTCCCCAAACCAATCTTTTTACCCAAATTTTAAAAGGAGAAGATGGAATGGAATCACCTGTTTGACAACAACTTTTCATTAATTAATGCTTGTGATTATGTTCCTCTTTTTTGCTTTCTGGTCTTTCGTACTGACAACAACCTGGTAAGCCATTATAGGTATCGTCAGTCGCTCTTACTTCATCTGTATCATAACCAACGTCAGCTATTTTCTGCTTGATTTCTTTTAAACTAATTACCTCTGAATCAAAGGTAACTTCCATCATTTTAGTCTCTTTGTTCCAGTCTGCTTTCTCTATACCTTTTACATTTTTTAGAGAAGCTTCTATGGTCTTTTCACACATTCCGCAATTCCCATATACTTTAAAAGTTTCTGTTTTATGGTTACCATGTACAACTTCCATATTCGTTGTCGATGTTGCCGATGCCATTTGATTAACTCCTAGAAGGGTTAATGCACTTAATAATCCGATTTTTACGATTTTTTTCTTCATGATATTTATTTTTGAACGTTATTAATTTCTTGTTTTACTTCCCCACATTTAATCATGGAAGTGCCGAAGTATGGGTTATTTATTTCTTTTTCAGTGCTCAACCATTCAGCACCTTTATCATTGTTCGCCATAGGGCAATAATCCACATAAACACGTTTGTCAATTGCACCAAATGTTTTGATTAACATTACCATTTGATCTGAAATGTTTTTAAATAGAACTCTCATTTTCCCAATTTCATCAGTACTTCCCGCTTTTCTAAGCTCTTTTTCTAACACACTACTATGCTTCATCCACACATTATGTGCTTCACCAGTAAACACTCCCATATTTACTTTTCTTAATACAGTACTCATATCTTTTGAAGCAGATACAGCGTTGTCTAGGTTGTCATTTACCAATGCATCTTTTAATTTGAAATAACTGTTGAACAAAGGATTTAATTCTTCTTTTGCTTTAGAGCTAATGGTAATACTTTTTGAATGAACGCTGTGATCGGTGTTTTGAGGCGTATTTCCCCCACCATGATTATGACCAGTCATCACAACTCCTCCTTCGGGATTCATCATACTTGGTTTACCAGCTAATTGGGCAGCAGCATCAATGCTAAATGTTCCATTCGTAGCTATTTCTTCACCGGGTTCTAACCCCGATTTAATAATATAGCTATCACCTAAAGCCGGACCGAGCGTCACTTCTTTCATCATAAAACTAATCCCTTTGGCATTGGTGATTTTAGTATAAACAACAGAGCGTTCTCCTGTCCACATAACTGCTGATTTAGGTACAATCAATGGCTCTTTTTCATTATGAATAGGACTTTCAATTGTACCTAAGACAAACATATCGGGTTTTAAACGCATACCAGGGTTGCTGATTTCTACACGAGCAGATGCAACACGGGTTTTAGGATTAATAACAGGATCAATAAAAGATATTTTACCATTAAAAGTTTCTCCAGGAATTGATTGTACCGTAAACTGAACTTTGTCCCCAGTTTTCACCCAAGGAATATCACTTTCATAAACATCAAACAAGACCCAAACTTTACTCAAGTTAGCCACTTCATAAATGGTTTGACCTTTCTTTATGTAGTCTCCTAAGTTTACTTTTTTGTTCAATATAATTCCAGAAACGTCAGCTAATATGGGAAACTGCTCCTGAACAACTCCACCTTCCAAAATTTGGTTAATCTGTTTTTCTGTTAGTTTCCAGTTTTTCAACTTTTCAACAGCAGCTTGATACAATCCCGGTTGTGTTTCTTTCATTTTTTGAGCTTCAAATAATTCTTCCTGAGCTGTAACCAATTCCGGGGAATAAACATAAGCGAGTACTTGCCCTTTTTGGATAGATTCACCCGTAAAACTCACAGTTAATTTTTCAATTCGACCTGGTATATGAGTTGATTGAGAGGTGATATTGCGTTCATCAGCCTTAATTTTTCCGTTCATTCTAACTTCTTTTATCGGTTTTCTTTTTGTGATAATAGAGGTTTGCACATTAGCCAATTGCATGGCAGTTGGAGACATTTTTATTTCCATTGGGTTATCTTCACTATCTCCTTCGTTAAAGAGAGGAATTAAATCCATTCCGCAAAGTGGACATTGCCCCGGTTCGTTTTGTCGAATTTGAGGGTGCATGGAGCATGTCCAAATAGTATTTTTAGAATTTTCATGTTTGTTTTCAGTGACTTGTTCATTGGAAGAACCTCCAAACATCATCCAGCCTAAGAACAAACCGATTGTGAGTGTTCCAAGTGCTACATATACGGTGTTTTTATTTATGTTTTTCATCTTATTCTGTTTTTGAAGTGAGATAATCCAGTTTAGCTAGTGCTACATAAAATGCTTTAGTAGCAGTAGCAGTAGCGATTTGATACTTTAATAATTCTTGTTGCATTCGAAGGATTTCTTCAAAGTCCTTACCTGAATTACTGTAAGCTGTTTCCAGCAATGAAATGGCTTGATTTGTTTTTAAAGTTTGAGCTTTATATAATTCAACAAGTTGTCGTGCCTTTTCCAGTTCGAACCATGCCATTTCATAATTTGAAACCAGCGTATTTTCTGTATTCGTTTTATAGTTCACAATGGCTTCTTGCTTGAATTGTGCTTCTTTGGTTGCTGCATTGTACTTTCTTCGATAGATGGGGATGCTCATGCTTATCATGGGCATAATTACATTCTTTCCATTATCCGGTACAACCATATCTGTGCGATCTCCAACAAATACGTAATCCAGACCTACTCCCAACTTCGGCAACCCTTGTTTTTTACTTAATTCTTCAGCTTCTTGAGCTGACTTCATTTTCAAATCAAGCGATTGCAACAAAGGGTGATTGGCTAACAAACTATCTTTTCGATAATTCAGCGGTATTTCAATTAAAGTAAGGTCTTGCTCAACCTGAATTACTAAAGAGTCAGGTCGATTAAGTAGTTTGTTAAACTGAACATTAAAAGGCTGGAGTTGATCTTGCAATAGTTTAATTTCAGTATCCGTGTTTTCAATCATTATGTCAACACGAATAACGTCAACCATGCTGCCTTTATCGTTTTTAAACCCTGTAGTTGCCAGTTGTTTGTAACTACTTAAAATAACCCTGTTTTCCTCTTGTAAACGAATCTTTTGATTCACTTCATATATTGGATACCAAGCAGATTTTACCTGCATATAAAGTTCGTTCTTAGCGTTTAGGAATTCCTGATACTTTGCTTCTGCTTGCAGGGCTTGAACATTTCCTGCTGTTTTAAGCGTTCCAAACCATGGGAACATTTGAGTAAGTCCAAGTTTTGCTTGTTGTGGTCCTAAACGAGTTTCAACAGGACTTATAAAATAGCCAAAGGAAAATGTAGGATCAGGCAAACTATTAACCTGCGCAACCTTTTGTAAAGCTGCTTCAAACTCGGCATATTTGGCTTTCAATAAAGGATTGTTTTCGCTAGCAATCTTTAAACTCTCTTCCAGAGTTTGAGCATTTATTCTCAAACCACTTAAAAGGAGTACTGTTATTATTAAAATATATCTTTTCATTTTGTTTCCTTTTTAAGTTTTCTTTCCTCTCTCCAACAATAAAGCACCGGTACAATAAAGTATGTAATAGATGCTACTATCATTCCTCCAAATGCCGGTATAGCCATTGGAATCATAATATCAGCGCCTCTACCTGTAGAAGTTAAAACCGGTAGCAAAGCGATAATAGTTGTAGCCGAAGTCATAACAGCAGGTTTAATTCTTCGTTGACCTGCAATCACTACCGCTTTTCTAATCCCTTCAAGCGTTGTTGTCTTGTTTTTTTCAAAACTTTGATCAAGATAAGTTCCCATCAACACACCATCATCTGTTGCAATTCCAAATAACGCAATGAAGCCAACCCACACAGCAACACTAAGGTTGATGGTTTGCATTTGGAACAAGTCTCTCATATTTGTATTTAGAATTTCAAAATTGAAGAACCAATCTTGTCCATATAACCATAACATCATAAAAGCTCCACTAAATGCCATAGCTATACCTGAAAAAATCATTAAAGAAGTACTAACAGATTTAAACTGGAAATAGAGGATTAAGAAAATAATAGCTAAAACCAGCGGAACAATAATTGCCAATCGTTTTTCCGCACGAACTTGATTTTCATAGCTTCCGGAAAACTTATAACTAACTCCTGAAGGAACGATCAAGTCCCCTTGATCTATTTTGTTTTGAATAAATCGTTGTGCTTCCTCCACCACATCTACTTCTGCATAACCTTCCTTTTTATCTAATAAGACATAGCCCAATAAGAAAGTGTTTTCACTTTTTATCATTTGTGGTCCACGTACATATTCGATATTTACTAATTCAATAAGTGGCACTTGAACACCAATAGGAGATGGAATTAACACTTTCTTCAATTTATCAGGGTCATCCCTTAGTTCTCTTGGATACCTTACTCGTACAGGAAAACGTTCTCTACCTTCAACGGTAGAGGTTATTTGCATGCCACCAATAGCAGTTTCAATCGTCTGCTGTACATCCTCTATGTTCAATCCATATCGAGAAATAGCATCTCTATCAATATTGAAATGCAGGTAAGGTTTACCAACGATTCTGTCAGCAAAAACCGCTTCTGTTTTTACTGATGGAACCTCTTTAAGAATGGCTTCTAGCTCCAAGCCAAATTTTTCTATTGTCTTTAAATCTGGTCCAAATACTTTAATTCCCATTGGTGCAAGCATACCAGTTTGTAACATGACTAATCGGGTTTCAATTGGTTGAAGCTTTGGAGCAGAAGTAACTCCCGGAATATTGGTTACTTTAACAATCTCATTCCAAATATCGTCTGGTGATTGTATATGACTTCTCCAGTTTCTAAAGTACAGACCGTTCGCATCAGGAATTAGTTCATCTTTTGAGATTCCTTGCTTTAAAGCATCTTCATTGAAAATAAGATCACCCGATGTTAACACAAACCGATTCTCTTTATCAACTTTAAATCGTTCTCTATGTCCTTTTTTATTAAGTAAGTATTCCGGTTTATAGTTGATGATGTTTTCATACATGGATATAGGAGCAGGATCCAATGCAGATTCAACCCTTCCCATTTTTCCAACTGCTAATTCCACCTCCGGTATATTAGCCAATAACATATCAAGTTGCTGAACAACCATTTTATTCTGCTCCATCCCTGCGTGAGGCATTGAAGTAGGCATTAGCAGATAACTTCCTTCATCAAGTGATGGCATGAACTCTTTTCCCAGTCCTGGTAGAGAATGGGAAAGGCTTGACCATACAGTGGTAGTCCGAATATTTACTCCCACTTTATCAAATCCAGTAGCGACAAACCCAAACATGGAATTAAAGCCCATCCATACGGTTGTTCCAAATAAAATAACCGTAGCAGGTATGAGTAAGAATTTGACTTTATTTGCTAAACACCAGTTTAGTATTTTTTCATAATACTTTTCGAGTAAATAAAATGCTCCAAGAATAACGCTAACAATTGCTGTGACAAATATGAAATTCCATAGCAATGATATTCCTGCACCTAAAGGCATCCAGTAGTTAGCTAGGAGCCATACCACTGAAACCACTGTTATGATTAGGGCTAAGTTTTTAGTGAAAAAATTCTGTTTTGGGCTATACTCAGTGATAAACCACGCTGCACCAAAAGCCATCAATGTAATACCACCCCAAACACTAATCCAAATCGCTGTTATTAATCCACCAACAATTAACAAAGCATTGATAAGTTTTCCCTTAGCATTTTTATTGATTTTTATTCCAAACACCCAGTGTGCTAAAGATGGTAATATGATTAACGCAACTATTAATGAGGCAATCAATGCGAATGTTTTGGTGTAAGCCAATGGTCTAAATAGTTTTCCTTCTGCTGCCTCCATGGTGAACACGGGAACAAAACTTACAATCGTAGTAGCTACGGCAGTAACAATAGCCGAGCTCACCTCAGCTGCTGCATTATAAATTGTATTGATTAATTTTTGACCAGGTGATGCTTCGTCAACATGTTTAATAACATTTTCAGAAAGGACGATTCCTAAATCCACCATAGTACCAATTGCAATGGCGATACCTGAAAGTGCCACAATGTTGGCATCTATACCAAAGTAACGCATGGCAATAAAAACCATCAAAACTGCAATAGGTAAAAGTGAAGAAATTAAAATAGAAGCCCTCAGATTCAACACCATTACAATTACTACAAGTATGGTAATGAGCAACTCCAATGAAAGAGCTTCTTCAAGCGTTCCTAATGTTTCATAAATTAATTGAGTTCTATCATAAAAAGGCACAATGGTTAATTGGCTTTCCACACCATTAGCCAAGGTTTTCTTAGGCAAGCCAGAAGCTATTTCCTTTATTTTTTCTTTTACATTATTTATAACATGTAATGGATTGGAACCATATCGAGCCACCACTACCCCCCCGACAACTTCTGCACCGTCTTTATCAAGAAGTCCTCTTCTTGTAGCCGGTCCAAGTGAAACTACACCAATATCTTTCACACGAATTGGAACATTGTCATGAACATCAACCACAGCTTTTTCGATGTCTTCAATAGATTTGACATAACCTAAACCCCTAACTAGATACTCTGCTTTATTAATCTCTATGGTTTTTGCTCCTACATCACGGTTTGACTTTTTAACCGCCATCATTACTTTATGGATGGGTATGTCATATATCCTGAGTGCATCCGGGTTAACGTCTATTTGATACTCCTGAACATAGCCACCTATGGAGGCTACTTCCGAAACACCATCAACCGCATTCAATCCATACTTCACATAAAAGTCCTGGGCGGTTCGTATTTCATGTAAATCCCATCCTCCGGTAGGATTACCTTCTTTATCTCTGCCTTCTAAAGTGTACCAATACACCTGACCAAGAGCAGTAGCATCCGGTCCTAAAGCAGGTTGTACACCTTCAGGCAATAATCCAGAAGGAAGAGAATTGAGTTTTTCTAATATTCTAGATCTCGACCAATAGAAATCAATATCCTCATTGAAGATAATGTAGATACTACTAAAGCCGAAAATGGATGAGCTACGAACGGATTTCACCCCTGGAATACCAAGTAATGACGTAGTCAAAGGATAAGTGATTTGGTCTTCAATATCTTGCGGTGACCTCCCCATCCATTGGGTAAATACAATTTGTTGATTTTCACCAATATCGGGTATGGCATCAACAGGCACAGGATCAGAGGGCAGAGAGCCAATCTTCCATCCAAAGGGAGCGGTGACTAAACCCCAGCCAACAAACAATACAATTACAAGTATTGTGACTAATTTATTCTCTAGGAAATATTTTATTATTCTATTAAGCATATCATACTGTTAAATTGACAAATTTATAGTGTTGTCTTTCTATTATTAATGATTACCGGAATAGGGTAATTATTAATTGGAATAAGATAAAGGTCGGTACAAGTGACCCAATCAATTCCTGTGATTCATTTATGAAAATGAACCATTAACAGTATGTATTTTATATGCGAAATACTTGAAACAAGACGGATTTATCCTGTTCAATTAGTGGGGGGGAGTAGGCAATAAATGAGTTTGACTCCTCCTTAACGAAAAAATAGTCGTTTACATAAGTAACGATAAAGGCTGCTACAAACTTGAAATCTAAATTGGGAGAAACTACTACGGGATTGCTATAATCATCATCAACTGAAAGTGTTGTGTATTTGTTTTCACAACATCCCTTTTTTGTAATTCTTTGCTGATGATCTTCTTTGCCACATTTTTTCTCATCCATTTTAGCCATCCCACAATCCAAATTGTCATGACCAAATGAAATAGAAGACTTTACCGCTTTACCGCCACAATAATGCGTAGCAAATGTAACGCTCATGTTGGTTGTGAGCATTAAAATTGCAAGTAATATGGACAGAATTCGTTTCATCCTAATTTTATCAAACGTAAATTTTACAAAAATATTTTATTCATTTAATGATTTTTATCAGTAAATCAAAATTAGTCAAATGACTTTAGTCAATTGTTATATAATTCGGGTTAAGTTTTTCAAAATTTTGAACCTAAATTAAATAAAGCATCCATCCTGCCATTGCTACCATGGTCAAATCTTCCACTATGGTTACCGTACTCATTGGTAAGTTAAAAACATCACCTAAACAAGCACATTTTATTTTTTTCTTATCCAAGTTGCTTTTAATCACACCAATACTGCTGATTCCAAGAATAATGACAGTAGCCAAATTGGTTTCAAATGGTACAATATTAAGGAGGTATGATACACCTAATGCTAATTCAACGAACGGATAGATATAGCCCCATCCTTTCCATTTGACAGCAACAATATCATACATCTTGTAGGAGTTGACAAAACCTTCTATATTCAATAGCTTGAAGAAAGAAAATACAATAAAGAAACCCGCCATGAAGTATCTCATCCAAAGCATTGCCGAAAATTCTTCATAGGGATACTGAGTCAAAAAACTAACTCCTGCGATGAATGATACTATAAGGATTAAAGGTTTATAGGTGGTGATAGATTTTTCAGGTAGTTCTATTTTGTTATTTGATTCAGGGGTTATTTCTTCAATGGTGTAGTTGCCCGCTGCACGAAGTTTGCTATTTAATAGTTCGATAGAGACTTCTTTTTTTAAAGAAAGTACTCCTTCAGGTGCTTCCAGTTGTACTTTGGCAGACCCAACCTCTGGGATAGCTTCTAAAGTCTTCTTGACTTTAGCTACACAGCCTCCGCAGGTCATTCCTAATACGTTGTATTGTTTTTCCATATAACAAAGATCATTAGGAAGCTAAATGTTTGTGTTACGAAATTCGGTAAATCTGTTTCAGGATTTTGACTAAATGGAATCCAAAGAACGGTGTCCGGGTTTACGTTGTTTTTTAAATTCGGTAGTGGTCATACCCGTTTCTTTTTTGAATTGTGAGGAAAGATGGGCTACACTGCTGTAATTCATTTGAAAGGCAATCTCGGATAAAGTTAACTCATCATAAAACAGCAGCTCTTTTACTTTTTCAATCTTTTGAGAAAGGATGAATTTCTCGATAGTGATTCCTTCTACGGACGAAAACAACCGACTCAGGTAACTGTAATCGTGATGTACTTGATCGCTCAATAAGGTAGAAAAATTACTGTGAACGGCTTCTTTGGAATAGTGTATGGTATCCACAATGATGGATTTTATTTTCCCAATGAGTTTTGATTTGTTATCCTCCAGAAGTTCAAAGCCTTTTTCGGATAATCGTTCTTTCAATACCTCTTTTCTGTTTTTTTCTATTTCACTAGAAACAATAACTTCTCCTAATTGAATAGCAGTTACATCAATCTTTAAACTATTGAAAATGTCCCTCACAGTGTCAATACACCGTGGACAAACCATATTTTTTATGTGGATTTTGTTCGACATTGCTAACAACAAGTTTTACTTTCTTGAATTGGTGGGCAGGGGGTAGAACCAAAGGAACAATAGACACAACAATCGCCTTCACTTGGTTTTAATACCTTATGACAGTTCTCACAATCATAAAAATACTGACAGGCATCAGTAGGCATTGTTTCCTTTTTTTTGTGTCCACAATTAGGGCAGGTAATCGTGGACTGTAATTCTATTTGTTTTTCAGCCATGTTCTTTTCTTTTAAATATGGTATAAACGAAGTTTTGCTCGGTTTCAAATGGCGTTTTATGAACCTCTTCAAAAGATTGAATAAGTTCGAAACTTTCATGAAACAAGCTTTGTAATTTTTCTTTAGAGTACTGTGTTATTTCTAGTCCGCTGCATTTTTTCGGTCCAGAAGCGGAAAATGTAGCAACAATAAGGTAGCCCTCTTTTTTGATAGCTTTACTCACAATATTTACATATTGTAGAATATCATTCTCGTGGATGAGAAAATGAAATGTTGCCCTATCATGCCAAAGGCTATATTGTTGTGGTGGCTGAAATTCTAAAATATCAGAAACGATCCATTGAATTTCAGTGGATTTCTGACCTAATTTAGATTTTGTTCTCTCTAAAGACTTGGCAGAAATATCGAGAACCGAAAGATTGGTAAATCCTTTTTTAGATAACTCAGAAACCAAATTTGAATTTCCTCCTCCAATGTCTATAATTGAATCTTCTTTATCAAGGGATAGTGAATTTATTAAGTTGAGAGATGTATCCGGTATTTCCTGATACCAGCTTACTTCCTGATCGCTTTTGGTTTCATATACGTTTTCCCAATGATCTTTACGTCTTTCCATTATTTCTGAGTTTCTATATTAATTACTTTATATCCCGTTTCCTTTTCAATTGTATCCGAAAGCTGATCAGGAGTTAATTTAGTTTTATCAAATTGTACAATAGCTTTTCCCGATTCATAAGAAACACTTGATTCAAAAACTTCTTTTAAAGAAGATAGTGCATGATTTACACTGTGTTCACATCCAGTACAAGTCATACCATCAATGGTTAGTGTAACCTCTGAAATACTAGATTCTTTTATGATAATATTTTTACTTTCACTTTCTGGAAAGAACATGCCTGAATAGTAGGGAAAGGTTAGCATTAACGCAGCAAAAATTGATATAATGCCCAAGAATTTTTTTGATTGCCAAAAGGACGGATTTTCATCTATTTCGCAATCGCAATTTATTTCTTTACGTGGTTTAAGCTTCTGAAACCAAGCAAATCCAATCACTAGAATTGTTACCGCTATTAAATAAGGTCTAGCAGGTTCAAGCCATGAAAAAGTAGAAGCAATTCCACTTGCTCCTGCTACAAGTGCAAGTACAGGTGTAATACAACACAAAGAGGCTGCAATGGCTGTAAATAATCCCATGCCGATTAATTTGCTGCTACTTTTCTTCATTGCTCTATTAAATTTTTAATTGTACCATTTGTTAGGACACTGGTGACTGTTTCAAGGTATTTCTTCGTTAAAGAATAATAAATTACTGTACCTTCTCTTTCGCTGGAGATAATTCCTCTATCCTTTAGTTTTCTTAGTTGTTGAGATATGGCAGGAACAGTCATTCCAAGAATATCACTCAAATCACAAACGCAAAGTCTATTCTCAGACTGAATTAGATATAGGATCTTAAGGCGTGTATCATTTCCAATTAATCCAATAATTATAGCCAAGTCAGAAAGATCAGAACCTACATTTTCAATCTTCTTTTTACAACGTCTAATTTGAGTTTCATCCGCCAATGCTCTTATGCAAGTTGATTCCATATTTATTTCCTTTACACAAAGGTAATCTAACTAAACTATTTAAGCAAGTACTTAAATATAAAATGAATTATAAATTGTTGTTACTGTGAGAACAAGTTTATAACCATTTATATAGCTACTCCCACAAGCTTTGCGTGGTGGAGGATTATGTCCACATCCTGCATAATAAAGTTCGATATTTGTCGGTTCCCTTGTACTTTAATTCAAAACCTTCTCATTATGAGAGGGTTTTGTTGTTTACAAAGGCGTTATTTTTGCAATTTTGAGAAAAACTATAATTAGCCACTAAACCGAATTTAGTGGCAAAATATAGTAAGCTGTAATTAAGCCTGTTTGATTTAAAAATGATTGGTGTCCGCTACCAAAAAGACGGACAAGCCCAACCGTTTGTAATTTTCCATTTTTCCGACCTCGATTCACCAACTGGTAATGTTGAATTGAAGGAGGCGGTGAAGTTTTATTTGGGGATTCTAAATTAAATTCCTTTGAGTAATTTTTCAATAACCTGCCAAAGCATAGTTCCTTCTTTCTTCAAATCATCGGAATAGTTATTTAATCTCCATTGAAGAATAGTAAAACGCATACTACCCATAAATACAGAAGCTAGTTGATTCGGATCTACATCCGGGCGGATAGAACCATCTTTTTGTCCTTGTTGAATAATGCTAACGACCCTTTCTTTCTTATTTGTAAGAATGTTATGCACGGCACTTGAAAGTTTCTCTTCATACTGGAAACTGGTTTCTGCGAAAATAACCATGACAATGGCAGGATGATTTGAGAAATGTTCAAATTGAAAATCGATAATCTGCTTTAGCTTTTCTATTCCTTTGTCTTCACTTTGAATCAATTCGGTCATCTTTGTTTTCAACCCCATTCCAAAGTAATTCAAAACGGACGATAAAATATCCGTTTTGTTTTTGAAGTGACGATAAATTGCAGGTTCGCTAAACCCCATTTTTTCGGCTAATGCTTTGGTGGTTAACTGTTGAATTCCTCCCTGATTAATCAGTTCGGTTGCTTCATTGATTATCTCTATTTGTCGTGCCGTGTACTCCATAATACAAAGGTAAGTTAGTGTGATTAACTTATTACTGTTTTGCAAGTGTTTTTTTACTTGTAAAGCGTTCTTTTATTGAATCGACCACATAGTAAACGACTGGCACTAGGTAAACTGTCAGAATGAGTGATGATGTTACTCCTCCAATAATTACCCATGCTAATCCATTTTTCCATTCACTTGCTGTTCCTTGTGCCAAGGCAATTGGTAACATCCCTACAATCATAGAAATACTCGTCATTAAAATGGGACGCATACGACCTTTTCCTGCTTCAATTAATGCATCCTTGTAATGCATTCCTTGTGCCTTTAGTTGATTGGTGAAATCGACAATTAAAATGGCGTTTTTCACCACTAATCCCATTAACATAATCATTCCTAAAAGAGCAAATAAACTTAAGTGACTTTGCGAAAGATTCAATGCTAAGAAAGCTCCAATAACTGCAACTGGAATAGAAAACAATACCACAAATGGATAAATGAAGCTATCGTACAGTGCAACCATAATGAGGTAAATTAGAATGAATGAAATCAATAACACTGAACCTAAAGCGCCAAAGCTATCGTTCTGTCTTTTAATGTCACTTCCCCAAGTCATTTGCATTCCCTCTGGTAAAGGATTTTCATTGATATATGCTAAAACATCATCCGCTACACTTCCTGAAGGGCGACCTAATGCATCTGCCGTTATCGTTGCAGCAGGCTGTCTGTCTTTTCTCTCTAATAATGATGGCGATTCTTCTTGTACCACCTCTGCAAACTGAGAAACTTTAATTGGAATTCCCTTTGGATTAATGATGGTCATGTTTTTCAGATCTTCATAATCATTTCGATTGAACTCATCAAAATAGATTCTAACTGGGTATTCTGTACCCTCTTGGGTTAAAACGGCATCATCATTTCCAGTTAGTGCATTTCTGATACTCATCCCTACATAAGCTACTGATAAGCCGTACTTTTGCATTAATATATCATCTGGAATAACTCGGTATTCTGGTGCGCCATTTTCTACGGACAATTGCACATTATCTGCTCCTGGAATCTCTTGTATGGCATTTTGTAAATTGGTTGATACATCAAATACTTCTTCAAAACTAGCTCCACTAATGGTCAATTCAATTGGTGCAGAGCGTGGAATTAAACCTAATCCCGCCATTGAAAAGTTAATTCCTGCGAATTGATCTTGAAGTTCAGCTCTAAGATCCTTCATGTAAGTCTCTGTTGGTTGAAAATCTCGATCCTCCTTTGGCTTCAGTTGAATGGTGAATTCTGTAATATTGGGTGAACCAACACCCAAGCTCCCAATCCCTGTACTTGGACCTCCAACATTACTGAACACTGTTGAAATATCAGGTTGACTTAACAAGAACTGTTCTACTTGATAGGAAACAATGTTATTTTGTTTTAATGAAGTCGTTTTATCGTATTCAAGAGATAGACGGAATTTCCCTTGATCACCTGTTGCGATCAATTCTTTTCCAATAATATTCTGTTTTAACATCACTCCTGTAAGAGCAAACAATGCCAAAAGTATTCCTGTAAAAATGAGTTTATGATTCAGTACCCATTTTAACTGGTTACCGTACCAATTGGTAAAATTATCTAGTTGAACTTCGAACCAAATCAAGAACTTATTAAAGAAATTAGTAGGCTTTAAGTCTTCTGATTTTCCAATTCTGGAAGCCATCCAAGGTGTTAATGTAAATCCAACCAACAAACTGGTGAGGGTTGAAGTTATTACAACTACTGAGAATTGTTTAAGCATATCTGCTACGAATACTTGCAAAAAGAGAATCGGTAGGAAAACCACAATATCAACTAGAGTAATAGATAAGGCTGAAAAACCAATTTCCATACGTCCATCCATGGATGCTGTTCTTTTATCTTTCCCCATATCAAGGTGGCGTTGGATATTTTCTAATACTACGGTTGCATCATCAACCAAAATCCCAATAATTAACGACATGGCTAAAAGTGTCATTAGATTCAGTGTATAACCAAGCATCCACATTACTGCAAAAGCGGTTACCAAAGAGGTAGGAATAGCAACCAATACGATCAAGGAGTTTCTAAAACTACGCAAGAACAGTAGCATAACTAGAGACACCAATAACACAGCCATAATCAAATCCACAACAACCGAATTAACGGCAGCAATTGTATTGTCTGTACTATCATCTGCCACAATGAATTTGACATTACTTTCCTTGTTTTGATCTTCAATCCACTGTAATTTCTCTTTTACTTTTGTTGATACATCAACTGCATTGGCATCCCCCTGTTTTTTGAGTAGAATACCTATACCATTTTTACCATTGTAACGACTGACAGAAGTAATTTCTTTAATTCCATCTTTTACAACTGCCAAATCCTTAATGTAAATAGAAGTGCTCGGAGGAAAAATTGCTACCTGAATATTCTCTATGTCTTCTACTGTATTGTACTTGGATGATATTTTAACAGAGTTGGATTGACTTCCATTTTCAATTTTACCTGCTGGAATATCCAAACCTGACCTATTGATCGTTTCTACTATTTGGAGCATTGGTATATTGTAGTATTCCAATTTGTTTTCATCTACAAGTACCTGAATTTCTCTTTCTTCACCACCTAGTATCGTTAATTCCGCAACTCCTTTTATTTGTTGAATTTGAGGTAAGTATTCATCCTGCATTTTTTGATAGAATTCTGTTGCAGGCAAATCACTGGTTGCACTAATAGACATAATCGGTAAGTCGTTCGGAGAAACCTTACTCATTTCAGGACTCAAAACATCAGCAGGTAAATCTTTATTGATGTTATCAATGTATCTCTGAGCATCTTGCATGGTTTTGTCCAAATCAGTTCCATACTCCAAATTGGCAATAATTACAGAAGCATTAGGTAATGATTTTGTTACCAAGTAATCAACTCCTTCAAGGTTAGAAAGTGCATCTTCAATTTTGCGAGACACAGATGTTTCCACTTCTTGAGGTTCTGCACCCGGATAGACCGTTTTAATTACCACAACTGGTTGGTTAAAATCGGGCATCAACTCATAACTCAAATTTTTAAACCCAATGTATCCCAAGAGGATAAATACACTGAATAACACAATTATCAGTGAGGGTCTTTTTATCGAAATTTCGGTAATATTCATGACTCGTGGATTATTGGTTCACAATTACATTGGCTTTATCAAAAAGATTGATAAAGCCTCCTGTTACAATCGTATCTCCTTTTTTTATTTCACCCTTAACGGATAGATAATCTCCATTTCTTGATAGAATTGAAATTGGTGTTCTAACAGCTTTACCATTGGATACAACATATATTTCTGGATTTGATTCAGATCCAATTATTGCCTTTGAGGAAATGGTTAATGCATCAGTCAAGTTTTGATTGGTTACGAATTTTAACTCACCATTCATTTTGGGTTTAATTCCATTTGAATTGTCTAGTGCAAACTCTACTTTAAAACTGTTTCCCATACCACCTTTACTACTCACTTGGCTTAAACTTGCCGAAATAGAATTAGCAGATATACCTGTTGTTACATAGTAAGGTTGATTCTCTGTAAACAAATAGAGGTCTTCTTCGGGAACATTAATTACAAACTTTAATTCGGTTTGATTGATTAGTTCAAACAAAGGAACGGCAGGTGACGCAAATCCACCCACTTCACAAAATTTCATAGATACCACTCCATTAAAAGGAGCGCGAACAGTTGATTTATTGATTTGCTCAAGGATTGTTTTCTTCTCTGCTTCAATGGTAGCAATCGCATTTTGCGTTTTTTCCAAAGTGATAGCAGGAACAGCATCTTCATTCGATAAAGTTAGATAGCGGGCTTCATCCTTTTTTAGACCATCTAATTTGGTTTCAAGAACATTCAATTGTAATTGAAGCATTTGGTCGTCCATTTTCAGTAAGGCTTGCCCCTTGGATACTTTTTGACCTTCTTCCACAAAGATTTGGGTGATTTTACCTTGTATGTCAGCACTCACTTTTACTTCATTCATAGATTCAAACAAACCACTAAACGTCTTGTTTTGTGTTTCGCTTTTGTCTTTCACTACTTCACCAAATACTTTTACTGGAGCTTCTTTATCGTATTGGTAAACTCGATTTTCTGCTTCTTTTTTGTTTTGTGTTAATTGGATAACAACTATGGCGAGCAAGCCCACAATTATTAATATGCTTATGATTCTTTTCATGATCCTAATTATTTGAAATGTTGTTGGTTAATTTTTTTAGTTCTAAATCAGCTGCAAGGAATTCTGCTATACTTTGGAGATAGTTTTGCTGATTCTGAATAAGCTCGTTTTGTGCGATCATTAAATCGTTCACAGAAATTAGTCCTTGTTTGTGTTTCTTTTCCTCCTGCTCATAGATAGATTGAGCTAAAGCCACTTGTTGTTCGCTTAACGTAACATTATTGTAGGCATTTTCTAAACGCAAAACGGCATTTTCAATTTCAACTTGCTGAGCATCTTTAGTTAATTCCTCCTTTAACTTTAAGTTTTCCAACTCTAAGTTCTTTTGATCTATCTTTTTATTCGTAACAGTTCCATTGAATAGTGGGTAAGAGAATCTTATTCCTGCATATCCGATTGGGTAAAAGTTTAGAAACTGATTTGGACTCTGATCATATCCAAAACCTTGGGTTCCGTATGTTGCCACAAATCCAACCTCTGGTATGTATTTAGATTGTTTCAGTGACTTTAAATCTATATTGATAATCTCCTGTTGCAATTGAATGATTTCTATATCCTTATTACCATTTTCTTCATACTGCATAAGGTCAATCATTAATATATTGTCCTCTACCTCAATAGTTGAAGCACTTCCTGTAAGCAATTGAAGCGCATTATAGATTTGCTTTAATTTGACATCAAGATTGGCATGATATGAATGGAGTGTGGATACCTTTAATTCCAACTTCTTCACATCATTTTGATTCGCTAACTTTTGTTCGGCTAGTAATTCAATGTTTTTCTTAACTCGTTCTGTATTTGAAATGGTCGAATCAATAAAAACCATTTGACTCTTTAATAGCTGAGCATTTCGATAAATGTTTGAGACTTCAAAATAAATTTGGTCATACGTCTTTTGGACTTCTAGCTCTACTATTTTTTGAGAAGTTTCCAACTTATTAATGTTGCCCATCAGCCCTGATGAATAAATTGGAACTTGTAACAACACATTTGCATTGATGTTATGAGGTACTCCAAATTGAGCTTCTTTAAATTGTCCCTCTGGTCCACCAAAAACCGATAAAGGCATTAGCTGATAAGGGAGTTCAATGAAGTATTTATACTCACCATTAATACTCAACTTTGGTAAAAGATTGGATCTAACTTCCTTATGTTTCAGAGCTGATAATTCTTGAGAATTCTCAGCAATGGCAATTCTCTGATTGTTCGCATAAGCGCTATCAATGCATTGCTCTAGTGTCCATGTTTGTCCGTATAGATTTATACTACTTAAGAATAAAATCAATACGTTAGTAATTACTAACTTCATAACGCAAAAAATTTTATTTCAATAACACAAGTTGACTCGTTTCGATTCCATCCACCCAATGCTTTACCATTGGTTCAATTAAAACACAATCACCACATTTAAGATCGTGTGTTTCTCCTTTCTCATTTTCAAATCGAGCAGAACCACTTACACAAATTAAAAAAGCTTCAGTTTTAGTAATATGCTCTTTTAGTTGTTCTCCTTTTTTGATTTGTATTGCAGTTGCGCTTCCCTCAACTCCTTTGAATAAAGGGTATGCGGAAACGACTTTGTCTGAGTGTTTGTCTTTTATATTCATTTGAAATACGTATTAAATTCATTCATTGATTCTTGTATTGCTTCAAAAGATTGCTTTTGTTCTTCTTTTGAATCTGCTGCATTGAGTTCTTTTACCAAATCAATAAAAGGAAGTAGCCATTTATGAAGTTCATCATGCGCTTTTCCGGTCATTGTACAATTTGATGTTAAAAGACCAATATTCTCATCCAACTTAGATCCAAGTTCCTGATAGTTTGGACTGGATTGGTTTGACACAGCTTCTATATTTGATTCCATATTTTTAATATGAACCATCATTTCCTCGTTTACTTCCCATTTCTCATTGTTTACCAATTCTATATTGTAGGTATTCTTATTTGATTCAGAATTTTCTGATTCTGATTGATTTATACAGCTAATAGTCATTAGAGTTAAACTTATTGCCGTTATCTTAAATATGCTTTTCATAATACTGTTAGTTAGTATTCACTAACAAAGATAATAAAATATTTTTATGCTCAAACCTTTTTTCAATTTAACTTGATACTCCTATAAGCTTTACGTACTGGAGAATTATGTCCACATCCTGCATAATAAAGTTCGATATTTGTCGGTTTTCTTGTACTAAAACCTTTCATAGAAATATGGAAGGTTTTTTTGTTTTATAGCTATTTAAAATTGTTTAATTTAACAGCTGAAATAACAACATCCGAAAGAAAATTTAGAATGAAATCTCATCTGGTTAAAACCTTATTAAATTATCTAAGTAAAAGAAACTGGTTAGTGATAGCATTATTATTTCTTTTGGTCGAACTTTTCATTTGGCCTACCGGTGAGTTTCCATTGAATGATGATTGGAGTTATTCCAGATCAGTTGAAGCTTATGTAAATTATGGCAAAATTCAGTTCTCTGATTGGGTTGCTATCCCTTTTGTTTCACAATATCTTATTGGAATATTTTTCAGTAAAGTTTTTGGATTTTCATTTTTCTCCCTCCGTTTAGGTTCTATTGTTCTTAGTTTTTTAATGATTTTCATCTTTGACAAATTACTTAAATCATTAAGTGTACGTGATTATTTTCGCTTCTTCATAAATTTATTGTTAGTTTTTAACCCTCTATTTCTGACAATGGGAAACACTTTCTTACCAGATACCTACACGCTATTTTTTGCTCTTTGTTCATTCTACTTCATGATTAAATATATTTTAGAAAACAAAAGTTTAAATTTCATTTTATTTATTATTTGCACCTTATTAGGTACAATGACCAGGCAAACAGGTATTCTATTACCTTTCCTTTTTAGTTTAATATTCTTCTTCTCTAAGAAAAAAACGCTAAAGAATATACTTATTTCATTTACCCCTTTTTTAGTCAACTTTCTAACACTTTTTACTTTTGAAAAAAGTGCTAAATACTATGATATACTACCTAAAACCTACAATTTACAACTCAATGCTATCATTGATATATTACAACACTTTTCGATCAATTCATTTTTATACATTTCCTTAAATTTTCTATTGGCAACAATCTGTTTAGGAATATTTATCCTACCTATCACGATTTCAAATTTTAAGTTTCATTTAAATCAAATCAAGAATAGTATAATTTCAAAAGTTTTACTATTACTATTTATTGTGTTACTGATCGTTAAACCACTACTTACAATTCATATTTTACCTTTCAATGGAAACATATTTTTCTTTACAGGTATCGGTCCAGTAATTATGACAGGTTTAAACACACAAGCAGTAACTGAAATTTCACTAACTGTGAGAATTATTTCTGTTATTCTACATTTAATGGGAGGTGTTAGCTTTTTTGTTGCTTTCCACGCAATTATTTTATGGATAATTAATTCCATCAAAAAGAAAACAGTTTTCTTTCCCATCTTTTTTGTTTTACTCTTATTCGGATATTTAACACCTATTTGCTTTAATTATGCCAACGATAGATATTTACTTTTACTGATTCCCTTTTTCTTTATTTCCTATCTTCTATCAGTAACATTCAAACTAAAAAAGTTAGGATTTAGTTTAATCTTCATCCCTATCTTCTTTTTTTCAGTAATAGGTGTACGTGATTATTTCAGTATTAATAATTCCAGATGGAAAGCTTTAGATTATCTAACAACTATTCAACATATAACTCCCTATAAAATTGATGGTGGATTTGAATTTAATGCATGGCATTTGTATGGAAAAGCAAATTATAAAACTCGTCATAACAATAGATGGTGGTTTATTGATGATGACGAATACATTATTTCTCCTCAAAAAAAAGATGGATACACAATTGAAAAGAAATTTCCTTTAAAATCAATAATGACCTATTCCTATGATCAAATGTATATATTGAAACGAAAATAGAACATGAAGAGAATCAAAAAGTACCGTTTATTTTTTGTCTTACTTTGTATTACAATCATTCTTATATGTTCCCCTATTTATGTTACTCGGTTTAAATCAGATCGAAATTTTATAGTTGGAAATGAGATTCTATTGAATTTAAACTTATCCAACAAAAGCAAAAAAGAAAACATAGAGAAAATAACTCGATATGTTGTTCAACATTTTAAAACTCCTTTAAAAAACTTAACTAAAGAAAAAACTTTTCACGAAATGATATCAGATGGCTATGGATTTTGTGACCAACAAGCTTCCACCTTATTAGCACTTGCAAATTATGCAGGAATTCGCGGCCGTCTAGTATTCTTATATGGAGAAGACTCTATTTCTCACCATTCAGTCGCTGAAATTTATATCGATAAATGGTATATGGTCGATCCCTTTTTTGAAGTAAAATCAGGTTCTTCCTTTCTTCTACCTTCAATTCAAGAAGTAATTGTAAACAATAAAAAACTAAATCAGTTCCATTATGATACTTCTTTAATTCGCCAAGATCAATATTATAATTTATTCACTCCAAAGTATCCATACAAAATCATACATGAAAATTACGTTAAATACAGTAAAACAGAACAAATTTACCAAGCTTATCTCCTTTTATGGATGAAAATAGTTGGTGAAAAAGGAATTCAACTCATAAAAAAACATTCAAAATAAATTTTGAAACACAAAAAATCAACCATAAATATTGAGCTTAAAAAAAGCTTCTTAACTGAAAAATAACCCTATTAACAAATTTTATTCCCTATTTTTGTCTCATGATTGAAGACATTATTATAAAAGCTCTGAAAGAAGACATTGGCGATGGAGATCACTCTTCTTTAGCTTGTGTTCCTGAAAATGCAATCGGGAAAGCAAAACTAATTGTAAAAGACGAAGGTATTATTGCTGGCGTTGAATTAGCTGAAAAAATATTCAATCATTACGATCAAAACTTAAAAGTTACTGTTTTTATTAAAGATGGAACTCAAGTGAAAACTGGTGATATCGCTTTAGAGATTGAAGGAAATTCACGTTCTATACTTGCAACAGAACGACTTGTTTTAAATTTCATGCAACGTATGAGTGGAATAGCTACTCAAACAAACACAATAGTTAAACTTTTAGATGGCTGTAAAACACATCTATTAGATACTAGAAAAACTACTCCCGGAATTCGTTACATGGAGAAATGGGCTGTTCGAATTGGAGGAGGGTACAACCATCGTTTTGCACTTTACGACATGATCATGCTTAAAGATAATCACATTGATTATGCTGGTGGGATAAAAAATGCAATTGAAAACACACACAAATACCTCAAGGAAACTGAAAAAGATTTAAAAATTGAAATTGAGGTCAGAGATGAAAAAGAATTAGATGAAGTACTTACAATTGGGGGAGTAAATAGAATTATGTTAGATAATTTTACTCCTGAAGAAATAACAAGAGTACTCAGTAAAATCCCTAAAGAATATGAAGTTGAAGCGTCTGGAGGTATTACATTAGAAACCATCCGTTCATATGCAGAAACAGGAGTAGATTACATATCTGTTGGAGCACTTACTCACAGTTTCAAAAGTCTAGACATGAGTTTAAAAGCTACTTTTGTTCATTAATAAAAACACCATGAATTTCATTAGCGCAAAAGAAACAAAAGAAAGATTCGATCAAAAGCATCTAGCTTTAATCGATATTAGAGAGCCATACGAAAGAGATATTTGTCATATTCAAAATTCAATTCATGTACCAATGGGGGATATTGAAAAGATTAAAAATGAAGTGACGAAATCAGAATTAGAAACGGTTTTTATTTGTAAATCCGGAAAAAGAGCTGAAGCAACCGCTAACTTAGTTGAAAAAGAACTAAATATTGACAATATAAATGTTCTTGAAGGAGGTATTGTTTCCTGGATAGAGAATATTGATTCATCCTTAGAAATATATTAATTATGGAAATTTTAAAAAGTCTAATTGATTTTATATTACACCTTGACGACCATTTATTTGCAATGATAATTGATTATGGAATATGGATATATGCCATCCTATTCTTAATTATCTTTGTAGAAACAGGATTAGTCGTTATGCCTTTACTACCCGGAGACTCCTTGTTATTTGCTGCTGGTACTTTTTGTGCTGGAGTTACTAATACGGAAGGAGAAGTAGCTGAATTAAATTTATGGATTGTAATATCCTTATTAATTGTTGCTGCCATTTTAGGAGATGGATTAAACTATTTTTTCGGTAAGAATATTGGACTAAAAGTTCTTTCCTGGAAAATTAGAGGCCGTCAAATTGTAAAACAGAAATACATCGATCAAACTCATGAGTTTTACGAAAAACATGGACCTAAAACAATAATCATCGCTCGTTTTGTACCTATCGTTAGAACATTTGCTCCTTTCGTTGCAGGTATAGGTGAAATGAGCTATGGGAAATTCATTCGTTTTAATATCATAGGTGGAATTGCATGGGTAGTAGGACTTACTCTTTTAGGTTATTTCTTTGGAGGTTTGGAATTTGTTCAAAAGAATTTTGAAACAGTAATCTTTGGAATCATAGGACTATCCATTCTTCCGATGATTATTGAGATATTAAGAAATAAATTTAAATCTAAGGCTTAAATGAAACAGTTTGGGCTTATAGGAAAAACGTTAGACCATTCGTTTTCCAAAACTTTTTTCAAAGATTACTTTGAAAAACATAACATTGATGCTGAATACAATAACTATCCCTTAGAGAATATCGAAGCGATTCAAAACGTTTTTAAAATCCATCAATTAAAAGGACTCAATGTAACAATTCCTTACAAAGAGTCAATCCTTCCTTTCTTAGATAAAATTTCTCCTAAAGCTAAGGAAATAGGAGCCGTAAACGTTATTAAAGTTATAAACGGAGAGAAAATAGGATTCAATACAGATGCTTATGGATTCCATCAATCCATCAAACCTTTTTTAACGAATAAGCATGAAAGAGCACTGATACTTGGAACTGGAGGAGCATCAAAAGCTGTAGCATCTGTTTTCAAGTCTTTAGGAATCAATGTAGTTTATATTTCAAGATACCCTGTTGGAGAAAATCAATTTGGTTATGATGAAATTAATGACCACATGCTAAACGCTTGTAAAGTTATTGTAAACTGCACTCCTATTGGTACTTCACCAAACATAGATGATTATATCTCTATTCCTTTTGAAGAATTAACTGAGCATCATTTGGTGATTGACTTGATATACAATCCTGAAAAGACAAAATTTTTAGAACTAGCTGAAAAAAATGGAGCTACAATTTTAAATGGCTATTCTATGTTACAGCAACAAGCACTTAAAGCTTGGGAAATTTGGTGTCAGGATTAGTTATCTAAACTCAATAAAACTTTTTCTAACTGAGGAATAACCAAGGTTAAGTCATCATTCACAATAATAAAATTAGCTAATTTGATTTTATCTTCATCTGTCCATTGGTTTTTGATGCGATTTTCAACAGCTTCTTTTGTTGTATGATCTCTTTTAACAGCTCGATTGATTCTTATAGGCTTAGGGGCAGTTACTATAACTGTAGCATCGTAGTTTTTATACATACCAGTTTCGAATAATATGGCAGCTTCATTAAACACTATGCTAGATTTTTGAAGATTGACCCATTGAGAAAATTTCTCTCGAACTTTAGGATGAATTATATGATTTACCTTGTCTTTTATAGATGGATCATTAAAAATTTTGTTTGCTAAAACTTCTTTATGGAAAACACCATCTTTATATAACTCCACTCCTATTAACGATGTAAGTTTGTTAATTACATCTTTGTCAGAAACTAAAATTTCTTTAGCTTCCTTATCCGAATAAAAAACTGGAAAACCTATCTTTTCTATCACAGAACAAATAATAGATTTTCCTGAACCTATCCCACCAGTTATACCAACAACTTTCAAAAAAATTATATTTCTTCTACTTCAATCATTTTGAATGGAAGTTTGATTATAGCTTGATAATCTTCACCTGCTTCTTCCATATCCTCATCTTCTGACTCAAAATACCAATTTACAGAAACCTTAGAACCAGCTTTATTTATTTTTTCCAAACGCTTTAATAAATCTAATATACACTTAGAAGAGGAAGTATTAAAATACTCTAACTTCATATCAATGGTAGTTTCGTCTAGAGGTTTTTCACCGTATAAATCCAACCAATCATTTAAAGGCTTATAAAACTCAATTGAGTTTTCTGGAATAGAACGTCCTTTTAATAATAAAACTCCTGATTTTGCATCAAAATTAATCGCTGGAGTTTTTGCAGAACTTTCACGTAATATATTTTCCATTTCCTAAAATTTACAATTATAATATCTAATTTATATTTACACTAAGAGTAAAAAAACTCAAATCAGAATCAACAGGTAGAAAAGAGTAGTTTAATTTGTTTCCCGATTTTCTTGCAATATCAATCATGCCCAAACCAGCTGTCCCTTTATCTGAAAAAGTTCCATTTGCTAAAACATCTCTGTATAATTCTCTTAGTTCTATTTTATCTAATTTATTAATATTCTCAATTCTTTCTTTTAAATCATCTACTAAATGGTTTTCAATATAATTTCCTGTTTCAATGATAAACCCTTCATCATCTTTAACAACCATTACTAAGGCATTGTTTAATTTCTTTTTAGTTTCCTCCTCTTTCAAAAAAGAAAATTGATTCTCAGCATGATAATATATATTCTGAACACATTCAACCAAGATTTTTAAAACTTTCTTTTTAATTTTTGGTGACTCCTCCAAATAATCAACCTTAGCCTCAACAATATCTAAAACAGCATTCAAAAAATCTGACGTAATAACACCACTAAAGGAAAAAATAATATTTCTCTCTTCAAACTTTTGATAGATATCGTAAATTTTATTGAACTGCATTTAGCTAATATTTTACACTTAATAATTATACTATACAAGATAATAAAAATTCCAATACAAATACAATCTTATCTACTATATTTGCGGTATGAATAAGAATGAATGGTTTGCTTCGTGGTTTGATACTTCTTACTACCACTCACTTTATAAAAATAGAGATGAAAAAGAAGCTAAAAAATTTATTGTTAACCTAGTACAAAACTTAGGTTTACAAAAAGATCAAAATGTTTTAGATTTAGCTTGTGGAAAAGGTCGTCATTCGATAACACTCAATGAGTTAGGCATGAACGTTAAAGGCGTTGACTTATCCCCAAACAGCATAAAAACAGCTAGTCTAAGTGAAAATGATTCGCTAAAATTTTCTGTTCAAGACATGAGGGAAGCTTTTACCTCAAATGAATTTGAGGTGATTTTCAACTTATTTACAAGTTTTGGATATTTTGATAAAATGGATGATAACCTTAAAGTCATTCAAGCAATAAAAAAAATGCTTAAAAAAGATGGTGTTTTAGTGATTGACTTCATGAATAGTTCTAAAGTGATTTCTAATTTAGTTCCAAAAGAAATAAAAAAAGAAGACGATATTGATTTTCATATTACAAGAGAATATGATGGAAACCATATTTATAAGCATATAAAATTTAATGATAATGAAGAGAAATATCATTATACAGAAAAAGTTCAAGCTTTGAAGTATAATGACTTTAAAAAATTACTTCAAGAGGTTGGTTTTAACATTTTGAAAACTTATGGAGACTTTGATTTAAACCCTTTTAATGAAAGCACTTCAGATCGCTTAATCTTAATCGCAAAATCTTGTTAATGGAACAACTAATCGTACTTTTTAGTCTTGTTTTTTCTGTTGTACTTGGAGGAGTTATCGTTACTTATCTACACGCATCAAATAAGCAAAAGTTTATCAAATTAATGCTTTCTTTTAGTGGTGGATTCCTTTTATCTATCGCTTTTATCCATTTTGTTCCTGACTTATATAGCTCTTCAACTAAAAATATTGGAGTTTATATTTTAATTGGTTTTCTTATTCAGTTAATACTAGAGTTTTTCTCAGGAGGGATAGAACATGGACATGTACACGTTCACAAAGGTCAAAAAATGCCTTGGGGACTCTTCATTTCCCTTTCTTTTCATTCTTTACTTGAAGGGATACCCTTAGGGAGCCAGTATAATGCTCATATTGGACATCACCACCACCATGCACACGATGGAAACTCCTTACTCCTTGGAATTCTTTTCCATCAACTTCCAGTAGCAGTTGCCTTAATGACTCTGTTAATGAACACAAAACTAACAAAGACAAAAGCTTGGTTTGTTCTTATCGCATTTGCCTTAATGACTCCTTTAGGTTTATTAGTTGGGTCCTTTACGGAAGGTGCAATTAATTTTGATTTTAATATTGTACTAGCTGTAGTAGTAGGAATGTTTTTACACATATCCACAACTATTATATTCGAAACAAATGAAAATCATAAGTTTAATGTGATGAAATTAACGAGTATTTTAATTGGCTGTTCTTTAGCTTTTTTAATGAATTAAAATTTGGCTTTGAAACTAAAGCTATTTAATAATCTTTAGAAAAGTCAACCAAATAATCTTTAAATCCTCCTTTAATGTTGGATTCTCGATATATTTTAAATTAAGAAGTAATTTAGCTGGCATCACTTCATCAACATAGGTTTTATTAGGATTAGATGACTTACCTAAAATTTCATTTTCATTAAAATATTTTAGAGAAGCATAATCAGTAATACCAGGTTTCACTTTCAAAACTTCCATCTGTTTTTTACTATAAAGACTTACGTACTCTTGAACCTCAGGACGAGGGCCAACAATACTCATTTCTCCAATTAAAACATTTAAAAACTGAGGGAATTCATCTAGTTTGAATTTTCTTAAATAATAGCCTGATTTAGTTATTCTAGGGTCGCGCATTCCAACAGTTAGTTTCCCTAATTGATCTGCATCTTTTCGCATTGTCCGAAATTTATATAAACTAAATTTTGAACAGTTTAATCCAACCCTTTCTTGTAGGTAAAAAACCCCTCCTTTCGATTCTAAAACAATGACAATAGCTATTAAAATACCAAAAGGTAAAAAAAACATTAAAAACAAAAAACTTAATCCAATATCGAATAGACGTTTCATCCAATCACTTTTTGAACAGAACTCACAACCGCATCAATCACAACATCTACCTCTTGATCTGTCAAATTATAATATACTGGTAATGATATTTCTCTAGAAAAATTCAAATATGTTTGCGGATAATTATCAATATTATACCCCTTATTTTTATAAAAAGACATCATAGGGACAGGCGCAAAATGTACATTAACTGAAACATCTTTATTAAATATTTCTTGAATAATTCGATCTCTTTCCTCCTCACTTATACCTTTTATCCTTAGAGGGTATAAATGGAAAGAGGAAATCTTCTCTTTATTATTATAAGGTGTTAATTCAGCCCAATCGTATTTCTGAAAAGATTTTGTGTATTTATCAAAAATTGATTTTCTTTTGATTAAAGTATCGTTATCGTATCTAGCGAGTTCTACTAAGCCAATTGCAGCTGAAATATCCGTCATATTACATTTGTATCCTGCTTCTACAACATCATATTTCCAATTACCTTTTTGAGTTTTTGCCAACGCATCTTTATTCTGACCATGTAAAGACATAACACAAAAAAGTTTATACAAGTCCTCATTATCAAAAGGTTCAGGAAGGTTAAAAGCGATAGCACCACCTTCGGCTGTAGTTAAGTTTTTAACCGCATGAAAAGAAAAAACGGAAACATCAGTTAAACTTCCAGATCTATTCCCCTCATAAAAAGCACCAAACGAATGGGCTGAGTCAGATAAAACCAAAATTCTTCCTAACTTTTCTTGCTCCTCAGAATTTGCTTTAAACTTAGACATAACCGATTCATCCTTTACGATTTTATTAATAATGTTGTAATCACAAGGATACCCAGCAAAATCTACTGGCATAATCACCTTTGTTTTCTCCGTTATTGCATTTTTAATTGCATCCGTTGAAATATTAAAATCCTTTTCGTTTACATCAACAAATACAGGTTTTGCACCACAATGAACAATGACATTTGCTGTTGCACAATAAGTATAAGCAGGAAGAATCACCTCGTCTCCCTCTTTCACTCCATACCAACGCAAAACCAATTCCAACCCTGCAGTTGCAGAGTTTAATGCAACTGTAGCTTTATTTCCACAGTATTCAGTTATCTTTTTTTCAAATAACTTCGTTTTCGGTCCAGTAGTTATCCAACCACTTTTTAAAGCAGAAACTACTTCATCAATTGTTTCTTGATCTATTCTTGGAGGTGAAAATGGAATCATGTTAATTTAATTTTTTGTAAAAACTTCTAGATATATTATCTCGATTAAAATTTTGGTTAACGTAATCTCTTCCGTTACAACCCATTTCTAAAATTAATGCTTTATCGTTAAAAAACTGAAGGATTTTTTCAATTAAATCATCTTCATTTTCTGGTTCAAAAAAGAAACCTGCTTTGGCTTTATCGATAAAGTGACCTTTCGCCTCACCGTCAACCCCAAGTAGTAATGGTTTTTTCATGGATAATGCTTCGAAAATTTTTGAAGGTATTGCTCCAGTAAAAAGTTCTAACTTTTTAAGAGGCACTAATGCAATATCTATTCCAGCTAATATGCCTGGCATATCTATTTTATCAACTGGATCAAAAAAGAAAACATTACTTAGATTTAACTCTTTTTTCATTTTTAATAAACGATCCTTTTCAGGACCAGAACCTTGAAGTATAAACTTAATAGTAGGATATTCTTTTAGCTTATCTGCAGCTTTTAAAATCAATTCTAAACCTTGAGCATGCCCAATTATTCCACCATAAAAAAGCAATAAGTCATTCTCACTAAACCTTTTATCTTCTCTATAGGTTGAAGTCGTATTTTCGGGGTTATAAAAACTCAAATCAACTCCATTTGGCAACCAAAACACGTCCTTTTTAGGGAAACGAGATTGGATACTTTGAACAATTCCATTTGTCTGTCCAGTAATTAAGAAAGACTTATCGTAACATTTTTTCTCTAAATTATATGCTAATTTTAAAAATGCTTTATTAGTAACCAAACCTAATTTTTCAGCACTTTCTGGCCAAAGATCAGAAACGTTAAAAATTAGTTTAGCTTTCAATTTTTTCGATAATAAAATAGCTGAATAACCTAAAAATAATGGAGGAGACTCCACAAGTAAATAATCAAATTCAGCTAATTTTTTGCCTCTAAAATAGGATGTAAAAACAAAACTAAAATAATTTAATAAACGTTTAAAAATAGACTTAGACTTAGAGACATAAATCTTTGACCTATAAATTTTGATCCCATCTATTACTTCTTCTCGGATTTTACCATTCTTATACCTTTCCTCTATTTCCATTGAAGGGTAATTAGGCATAGCTGTTAGTACTTCTACATTAACACCTTGAGCTTTTAGCCTAACAGCAAGTTCATGCAGTCTATTTTGAGGTGCTCCAACCTCAGGAGGGTAATATTGTGTAAGAAACAATATTTTCATTACTTTCTTTTAATAATTTTTGAAGGAACCCCTGCAACAACGTCCCTCTCGTTCACATTTTTTAAAACAACACTTCCCATTCCAATCACAGAATCATCTCCGATATTAATTTTTTGTATAATAGATGAACTTGGTGAAACCCATACATTTTCTCCTATCGTAACACTCCCCGCAATCATAGAGTTAGCAATGATTAAACTATTTCTCCCTATATGAACTCCATGAGCAATATGAACTAAATTATCTACTTTCACATTTTTACATAAAGTTGTAGAACCTAATACCGCTCGATCAATACATACATTATTTCCTATTTCAACATTATCTTCCAATACCACATTTCCGATATGAGGAATCAAATCAAAGTCCCCTAAGTCATTAGGCTCATACCCAAACCCAACTCCTCCGATGGTACAATTACTTCCAATCTTTACGTTATTCTTAATAATTGCACCTCCCTTAATAACAGTATTTGCTCCAATAGATACTTGATTACCTAGTTCAACATTATCTTCAATTACAACATTGTGTCCAATATTAACTTGATCAAGATTAAATTTAGTGGAGTCAGAAATATAAGCAGATGGAGAGATAAAAGAATAACTCTCTTCTTTAATGAAAAAATTATTTAAAACACTAGCAAAAGCTTTACGAGGATGGTCAACAATAATAATGTTAAAATCTGATAAGGAATTTAATTTACAAAACTCTTCTCCTTCTTCTGATAGAATGATAGTACCTGACTTTATTGAAGAAAGCAAGTGTAAATTTTTATCTGAACACCAACCAATTGAATTATCATCAAAATTTAAATCCTGAATACTTTTAAAAGTGACATCAATATCAACATTAAGAATCTTCGAAGATATCGGAGATAAAAAATCTAAAATTACTTGTAATTTCATATTAATCAATTATCCATCTAACCATTTCAAAAGCTTCTGCATATTTGGTACCTATCTGCACTCCTCTTGTCCTAGCTACTGATCGAATAAAGTCTTCATCTGAATAAGGCCTATGTGCTTGTGATAAATATGCTTTCAAAGCATTTACCTTAGTTTGAATATATTTTTCATCCAAATGAATAAAACTTGATGTTGAAAACGAAAAATTATTCCATGGTAACTCATAAGACATTATACTTTTAAATTTAAAAGCCCTCATCCCCTCAACCGCAATTGTGTGATGATCTTGATGAACATCTGTTAAAGTTGGAATAAATATTAAATCAGGGTTTATGTCCTTTCTTAATTTTATTAAATCATCTAAAATTTCTTGTCTATGATAACCAAAAGTTCTAACGTCATAATCAAACAGAATTAAATTTTCAGGTTTTACCCCTAAAATTTTAGTTGCCTCTTTGACTTCTGTAATCAATATATCTGAAGGAAACTGAGGTAGAACAGACTGTTGACATGCAGAAAAAGCAGCATAGTAAACATCATGTCCTTCATCGATAAATTTTGCTATTGATGCTCCACATCCAAATTCACCATCATCTGTGTGAGGAGCTAGAACTAAAATCTTTCTTTTTTTGTTTCCTAACATATTAAACTTATTTAATTACAAAGTTAAATTATTTTATCCTCCAATCCGAACTTAGAAGAAGAATTTAAACGATTTGAATAAACTACTAACAAACAAATCCAAAAACTATAAAAAACAATACCACTTTGCCTTTGAAGCATTGACTCAAAAAGGGAACTAAAAGCCAATGTTAATATCAATAACCCTAAAATCAAATCTCTTCTTTTAATCACAAGAAAAAATATTTTCAGAAAAAAAAACAATAAAACAAAAAGTCCAATCACACCAATTTCTAAAGTGGTTTGTAGATACTGATTATGAGGATTGTAATTATAAGGTATCATTTCATCTTGATCAAAATCTTTTAACCTTTTACCTAAATATATATCTACATTTCCAGTTCCGACACCAAATGGATGATCTATGATTTCATAAAAAGATGCAGTCCAAATAATTAGCCTTACAATATTTCCTCCGTCATGAAAATCTTTTTCAGAAACAAAATCCTTTGGGTTTGAAACATACTCTTTTACATATCTTTTAGAAGCTAAAAACTGTTCACTTACAAAAGGAGCAAAGTTTAATAAGGCAAAGAGTATTAAAGGTGAAGTCAATACTAAGAGTTTAAAATATAAAGGTTTTATCTTGTAGTAAAGAATTCTGAATGTGTAAATGGTTGAAAGGATAACTAATAAAAGTAGAGAAGAAAGAGACATTGAAAGCAATATCCCTAATAAAAAGTAAGATATTAAGAAGATCAATAATTGTTTACTAATTGATTTCCTAAAAAACTTTATTAAAACTCCAATTGCAATTATCAAATAAGATGAAAAATAGGTTGGATGATGAAGAAATGAAAATGCAGACGATAAAAAAAAGTTAATGTTCTTTGAATTAATAAAATTATTGAAACTATAAAACAACTGTATAAGCTGAAGCAAGAATAGACTTATAATAAAAAATTTAAATGTCAATTTCAAAGATAAATCTTGTTTCAATTTGAAAGAAAAAAGAATAGGTAAAAATAAAAAAGACAACTTATATTCTAAATACCTTGTTGCTTGGTCAATATTTTCTGTATAAATACAGCCAAATAGATATACTAAATAAAATAAGGCTAAAATGGATGTTGTTTTATTAAATTTAAAAACAAATAAACTTTTAACGTATCCAATTATTGTAACTATAAAAAGAAGAACCAAAGAAATACTAGAAAGCTTTGGAAACAATATAAAAACCATAGCAGATGCAGCCAATACAAGAGAATAAAACCAATTAAAGCGATTGCTATCTATAGAATTACTCATTATAATGTTTTTTCATTAAATCGACGTTTTTATCCCAGTCAAAATTACTTTTAACAAATCTAGCTCCATTCTCTCCTAGTGATAACATCAAGTCTTTGTCATGATACAATTGTATAATCTTATCACTTATCTCTTTTTCATTATAATTACAAACAAATCCTGTTTCATTATTTAACACAACTTCTGGAAGACCACCAACATTTGTGACCACAACTGGTACTCCACAACTAGAAGCTTCTAAAACAGCAACTCCAAAACTTTCACTTCGAGAAAAAGCACAGAATATATCCATATCCGAAAGAGCTTTAGAAACATCTTGATTTCCGATTTTACCCTTAAAAAAAACCTTTGAATCTAATCCTAAACTTGATACTTTTTCTTTTAAAACTTTTTCTTTAGTCCCTGAACCATAAATAACACAACTACAATTATTAATTGATTTTTGTACAATATTGAAAACATCAATTAATCTATCAATCCCATATACATCTTCTAAACTTTTTACCGTTCCCAAAACAAAATTTTTATTACTCTTCTTTTCTTGAGGTTTAAAAAGTTTAAAGTCAATCCCAAAAGGGACAATTATTACTTTTTTAGGCGTATATATATTAATCTCCTTTGCCATAACATGACTAGTCGAAAATATTTTATCTGCACCTTTTAAAATAAATATCATTATCCACTTATGGAAAACTGACTTTAACGGAAAGTCAAATATATCAGATCCCCAAACCGATAAATAAAAGTTCTTAAAAAAAAGCATTCTCCCCAAAAGACCATATGAAGTAGCATAATGGCTATGAATAATATGAGGATTAAAAGACTTTTTGATTTTTATTAATTCGAAAAAAAGAGAAATAAAAAGTAACTTGTTTTTGACTCCAGAAAGTTTTTGTTTTGAAGTTTTAATTTCAACTTGCTCTTGGATTAACTTAATATCCTTTGTCAATTCATTTATAGGATCAATTGAAAAAAGTAAAATTTGATAATCATACATCAAACTAATTATCCATTTTTGAGTATGAATAGAGTTAATGTCGGATAGAATAAGAACCTTTCTTTTAGTTGGCATACTATTAATTTTACTAATTTTACAGCCTATACAAAACTACAAAGAATTGTCAACTTTTTTTAATAAATATAAACCCATATTTATATCAGCTTTATTTGGTTCAATATTTGGATTTTTATATAGTTCATATTACAAACATGACAGTTATGTGTATTTTTATAAGTACAAATCAATAAACTCAAAGAAAATCCCCGTATTTTTAATAAAAGACACTACGCTATCACTAGATAAGTATTTAATAATTAGTAATTATCCTCAAAGCTATATTAGAGATAAAGATTCTTCAACGTTTTATTCTCAATTTAATATCTATTCAAAAAAAGGAGATATTAATTATGTGAAAAATAAAGTGCATCAAAAAATCAATAACAAGTATATAGAATATATCCATCTTTCATTATCTTCATCTTCTTATCGAACAAATAAAATATTTCACTTTTTAACCGCTGGATTTTTTATAGGGATTCTAATTTCCCTCTATTTAAATAGAAATGTAAGGCAATAAAAAAAGAAATAATTACTCCAGACTGTCCGCCTAAAAAGGTGTAATTTGTTAGAGAGGCAATAAATATCAAAAGAAAATACAAGAATAAAAACATATTATATTTTATAAATAAACTAAGCCTGAAAGCTCCAAAGAATAAAAAAGACCATAATATTAAACCGACTACACCAAACTGCATTAGAATAGCAACTATCTCGGAGTCAATATAAACACCGATATTCTTTAAAGGGTCATTTATTACACCTGAACCCATTAATTTATTTGCATCAGAATCAGATATAAAATGTTTTAAATTATTATATCTTACCATGATCGAGTTTGATTGAAACGCTTTACCTGTTAGTAATGATTGTAAATTCTTAGAGATTGACATTACAAAAATTCCAATTAATAAAAATACTATTAATGATTTTTTGAATGTTTTTGATATTATTATCTTGTTTTTGATGACTTTATAGATAAAATAAAAAAGAACAATCACTAATAATCCTAACAAAACAGTTCTTGATTGTGCTATAAAAAACAATAAAATTGCCAAAGTTAAAAAGTACCAAGCTTTTTTAGTTCTATGAAATACATAGTATAATATAAATGCTCCCAAAAATAGAGCATTATCATTTGAGTTTAAAAAAACACCTGCTAAACGATATGTTCCAGGTTTATTGTAATAAATAAAATTGATATACTCTTTTGGCGCATAAAGATTCTGTAATTCAAAACCAAGATTAAAAGGATTAGTAATCATTACTATCGAAAGCAAAGAAGAGACTAAAAAGATTGTATCTACAATTTTATGAATACTTTCTTTTTGGGGTAACTGAATACCTGGGTTTAGAAAAACAACCATCAAAACTGGCCACTTTATGAAATAAAACAATTGATACAAATATTCAACTCTGACAGTGTTTTGATAGAAATATTCAACATAGATACCCCATAAAAAAATAAGAATAAAAAAGAGTAAAAACATCCTTACTCGCTTTACTTTAATTATCACAAATACTAAGTGTATTAAACCAAAAGGAAACAAATAGTTATCAAAGTCTAAGGAATAATTTAAAGGGATGAATAATGCGTCTAAAAAGCAAACTAATGCATAAAAAACAGCCCCGATATAAACATATTTTTTTATTACTTCAACCATTTAATTCTTTTAAAAAACTAATTAACTTTTCAAATTGAAATTTTCTTGAATACTTTAATTCAAAATCATGAGACGGTGAAGTATACAATGAAGCTTGTATTTTATTTATTCCTTCAAGAATTGAATCTTTATTGTTTTTTACCCAATAAACATTAGGATAACCTTTTAATTCTTCATGAATACTTCCTTGTTCAAGGTATAAATCAGAAACGATTAAAATTATTTTTTTGCATCGTATATAATCAAATATTTTAGTGGTTGATTGAAAGTCCTCACCATAAGTCTGAATTATACCAACATCACTATTTGCTATTATTTCAACAGATTCTTCATAAGAAACGAATCCCCTATTACTAAAAACACCTTTACTTTTTAAATCACTTGGTCCAACATAAACTAATGGAAGTTGTAACCTTTCAAGTGTTTCAATGATAGGATTTGGATTAAAATAAAACTTACCTGTATAACAAAAACTTAACTCACTGGTTTGAACTTTTTTTAATATTGGTTTTATGGATTCATCATATCCGTTTTGAACGATTAAATTTTTTTTCTTGTAAAAACCTTGAATCAAACCTGCACAATAATCATTAACTGTAATAATACCATCTGCATTTTTATTAAAATTATACTCAAACAATGATTTAATCCACTTTTTTAGTCTAGAAGATTTAAAGCCGGGATTATCAGCAAAAGGATCCCTATAATCTAATACTACTTTACAATTATATTTCTTTTTCAATATACGACCAATTGAAAAATGTAAAAATGGAGAACCTGAAATAATAACAATATCGGGATTCTTAATTTTATTAGTATTTACAAAAAAAGCCTTTAAATCTTTTAACCATAAAACTCCTAAATCTTTTATTACATGATACCACTTGAACGTTTTTGACTGCTCAACAATAAATACATCTTTATATTTAGATTCTGAATTAGCTGTAATCACTTCAATCGAAAAATCACCTTCCTGAGCTAATTTCTTATACCAATAAGAGGTTCTCAAAGCTCCAACAACCTTATTAGGCTGAAAGAAGTATGAAATAATCAAAACATTAATAACTTTATTTCCCGATTGCATTTCTAATTTTTAAAATTAAATTATCAAAAATAACTTTCTTTGAAAAATTCTCTTGAATGAAGCTCATCCCAAGGTAATTAGTTAAATCTTCATTTTTATCAAACCTATCTAGAATATCACTTAAATTATTGACTAAAACTTCCTGATCAGGTGAGTAAAAACAGTTTGGAAAATCATTATTGTAAAGAACTTGTTTCCCTCTCGCTAAACCTTCTAAAACAAAATTAGATAATCCATCATGATTTGTATATCTAATACACACATCTATTTCACTATACAACTTATCCATATCAGTAACCCAACCTAATGGAGTAATATTATTTGGTAAATCGAAACCATCGAAAACTCCTCCAGCAATAACGAAATCAACATTTGAAAATTTAGTTGCTAAATTTATTAAGGTTTCAATACCGTAAAATTCTGATCTATTATCTGGGATATAGGATAAAACCTTAAGTCTTTTATTATTTAATTTATCAGGTCTAAAAGTTTTATCAAAAGATGCAAAATTACAAACTTCAGCATTAACACCAATTTCTTTTAATTCATTTTTAATCCAATTGACCTCACAGAAATGAATTGAACTTGAAATATACTGTTTAATATAACTTCCTTCATTATAAGCCTTTAATGCTTTTAAAACATCTGTTCCAACCCAATTCATAATGATTGGCACCTGTTTCTTAATAGCTAGATCAAAAACAGTACTTTTTGTTAATGATCCATTTATTGAAAAAATTAAATCTGCATTTTGTACTTCAATCAGAAATCTTAATTTATCTAATTTTGAATAATATGTATCCAATGCTAAAATTCTATATTCTTTTGTATAGTGAGAAAATTCACTAGCAAATTTAGCAGCGAATAAAGGAAGACCAACAACGATTATTTTTTTTCTTCTGCCCATTGATTATAAAGTTTAACTAATTCAGGATGGTCATTTAAAAATCTTTTGTCTAATTCTTTTGTTGAACCAACTACTTTTGCAGGGTTTCCTTCAATGATCGAAAAATCTGGAAATTTTTCACCTTTCACCAAGGAGTAAGGCTTTACCAAAGATCCTTTACCTATTGAAGCTCCAGGTAAAATAGTCGTATGAGGACCAACAAATGAATATTTACCAATAAATACTTTTCCTTTTTTATATCCAATTAAATTAGAATGATTTTGATAGTCTTTACCATAAAGTCGAATTGAATTATGACTACTATGTGTTAGAATAGAAACATAATTTGTTATCTGAACACCATCCGAAATTTCAATTCCGTTAGAAGATTCAATAAAATTAAAATGTCCTATAAATACGAAATCACCTAACAATAGGTTAGAAGGCTCATTTATTACAGAAGAATTACTTACTCGAGTAGTTGGAATTATAACACCATTATGCTCGTAAGAGTAAATCATTTCAGGTATCCTTTTTTTTAAACGCCTGTTATTTCTCCTAACTAAATAATTTTTCGCTAATTTTTTAATCATTTTGAATACCTTTTTGCTAAATATAATGTCCAAAAAATAGTATAAGTCATAAATAAAAATTGCCCAATACTTACAACTAAAAGTATCCTAGGGAAATTTCCTTTAAAGTAAGGGAAAAACTCACCAAGTAACATTGAAAAAATCAGTAATGAAGTTCCAAATAAACTTAACATAAAGAATTGCTTTTGCTTTTTAAGTAGAATAGGAACTTGCGAAATAGACGAAACTATAAAATTAGACATCAACCATAAACTCATTATTTGAGAAAAGAAACCCGCTTGTTCCCATTTACTTCCAAAAACAAAAGAAAATATAGATGGACCAAAAAACAACAAACTAAAAAATGGGATAATCGATAATAAAGTTAAATATAACAATGTCTTTTTAACAGTTGGATAAATTGACTTACCTTCATTTAACAAATCTGCCGCCTTTTTATAAAACACCTGATTAATAGAAACACCAATAATACCAATGGGCATTTTTAACATTCTAAATGAAAAATCATACAAACCAAGTACTTCCTTTTCAAAAGTATATATCAAATAAAAAGCGATAAATAACTCCTTACTCAAATCAATTATCACATGAGGTAAGTTAACTATTGGAAATTCTTTGTATGCTTTTGCAGAAGCAAATCTTCTACCTTTCAACTGAAAAGAGGTCATTAACTTTTTTGTCTTAAAAAAGGATCTTATAAATAAAAATGAACCTCCTGCTACACCTAATATATATCCGACTATTAAACCTAAATAACCAAAATTAATGAAACCTAAAACAGTAGCCGTACTAGCATTAAACATTGATTGAAAAATCTTTGCTAAACTAATTTTTTTATAGTTTTTAGTCCTAATTGACCAATTTACTCCTTGACTATTCATTGAAGTAAAAAATATTCCTATTGGTAAGAAAAATAAGATGGCCTTAGTCTGAACATCAAATTCACCAGTAAAAAACAATACAGTTACAGTAACTAAAGATAATAATGAAACAAGGATTGTTGACTTAAATGAGATTCTATACAACATAAAAGCATGCTCATCTCTTTTAGGCAAAGGAAAGGCTAATTCATACCTAAGAGTAGCAATTACAGCAGTAAAAGCTACTATTCTAGCGTACAGAGATAAATATGCCATGTCCTCAGGAGCATATAATCTAGATATTACCGGCTGTAAAAGATAAGTGACAATTTGAGCAATCATTGTACCAGATACAAGAGTAAAAATAGAAGTTATAAAATCCGTTTTAAACCTCTTAATCATTATATCTTAGTTTGATTTCCTTTACTTAAAGTAAAAAAGTATAATCTTATTTATAGTAACAAAACCTACTTAGCGTAGCTTACAGATCTTTTCTCTCTAATTAAAGTTACTTTAACTTGCCCTGGATAAGTCATTTCAGTTTGAATCTGCTGAGATATTGCAAATGATAATTCATCCGCTCTTAAATCTGTAACTTTTTCACTCTCCACTAAAACTCTTAACTCTCTACCTGCCTGAATAGCGTATGCAGTTGAAACACCTTCGTAAGACAATGCTAAAGCTTCTAACTCTTTTAATCTTTTAATATAAGATTCAACAACCTCACGTCTTGCTCCTGGTCTTGCTCCTGAAATAGCATCACAAACCTGTACAATTGGTGAAATCATAGTTGTCATTTCAATTTCATCATGGTGAGCTCCAATAGCATTACATATATCTGGTTTTTCACCAAATTTTTCAGCTAGTTTCATACCTAAAATAGCATGTGGTAACTCTGGGTCTTCATCAGGAACTTTACCTATATCGTGAAGTAATCCTGCACGTTTAGCCAGTTTGACATTTAAACCAAGCTCGGCTGCCATGATAGCACATAAATTAGCTACCTCTCTAGAATGTTGAAGTAAGTTTTGACCATAAGATGAACGGTATTTCATTCTACCAACCATTCTCGTTAATTCAGGATGCAATCCATGAATACCTAAATCGATACAAGTTCTTCTTCCTGTTTCTGCAATTTCTTCTTCTAGCTGTTTTCTAATCTTAGAAACTACCTCCTCAATTCTAGCTGGGTGAATACGTCCATCTGAAACCAATTGGTGAAGAGCCAAACGAGCTAATTCTCTTCTAACAGGATCAAAACAAGATAACATAATCGCTTCAGGAGTATCATCAACAACAATTTCTACACCAGTTGCTGCCTCAAGAGCTCTAATGTTTCTTCCTTCTCTACCAATTATTCTTCCTTTAACTTCATCTGATTCGATGTTGAATACAGTTACAGCATTTTCAACTGCTTGTTCTGTAGCAACTCTTTGAATAGCTTGAATAACAATTTTCTTAGCCTCAACGTTAGCACTCAACTTAGCTTCTTCCATGATTTCCTTTATGTGAACCATCGCGCCAGTTCTTGCTTCATCTTTTAATGCATCCATTAATTGATTCTTAGCATCTTCTTCTGACATTCCGCTAATTTTAGTTAATTCTAAAACACGCTTTTGCTGCATTTTATCTAACTCTTGATGCTTAAGATCAAGTGATTGAATCTTTGACTCTAAATCTGATTTTATTTTAGCTGTTTCCTTTTCTTTTCTACCTAAATCCTCAATCTTAGAATTTAAGGTGTTTTCTCTACTCTTTACTTTATCTTCTAAAGATTGTAATTTTCTATCTTTTTCTTTAACAGAAGACTCATGCTCTTCTTTTAATTTTAAGAATTTCTCTTTGGCTACAAGAATTTTCTCTTTCTTGATTGATTCACCTTCTGTTTCAGCAGATTTAATTATTTGTTCTCTCTTCTTTTTAAGAAGAACATTTTGAATTAAAAACGTAGCTACTACACCACCTATAATTCCAATTAACAACCCTATTACTATTTCCATTTTCTAGATCTAATTTATTATATACAAAAAACCCCACTCAACTCATTTAAATGCGAAGATGCGGGGGAAAACAATAAGATTTTAAACTAATCTAAACTATCTAACTCTTTTGACAAATTTTCTAATTCATTTTCAATACTAGAATAATCAGGTTCTTTACTGACAGTAGTATTTACTTCTTGTTTAGGTTTTGTCGCGAGCTGTAAAGCTGTCATAGCTAACAAATCTTGCATATCTTTAACTGCATAACTATCTTGAAGAGTCTTTATCGCTTTATTTATATCATCAGCAGCTTTTAAGACCTTATCCTTCTCCTCTTCATTAAGAGTAAGTGGATATGTTCTTCCAGCAACGACAACTTTTAAGGATACTTTACCCATTCTGTTATTTTTTTAACTGATTGATGCAGTGTTCAATTTCCCTCACTAAATCATCGATATCTTGATTTCTATTTTCTGCAATAGAATTCTCATTATCGACTCTTTGTTTAAAAATCGCTTCTAATTCTGACTTTAATTTAATAACATTCTCATTTAATTGTGTTTTCTCATCCTCTAACACATTTTTTTGAGATGTTAATTCATTTAATTCAACTTCCAACTTCCTAGCTCTCTCTCTTTCTGAAATCAATTGAGTATGCAAAGAATTGCTTTTCAATCGGATATCATTAATTATATGTTGAATCTTTTCTGTCATCTTTCACGACTTTGTACAAAATTAACAATGTAGCATAAATTAACAACATTTTATAAAAATCTTTTTAGCTTTTTTCTTAATTAAATTACTTTTGAAAGATGAAAAATACTTTAATCTTATTATTATCAATTATTACTTTTAATAAAGTTGTCTTCGCCCAACCAAACAACAATTTAAATTACCGATCTCCTTTAGAAATCCCATTAATTTTTGCAGCAAATTTTGGTGAACTGAGAACCAATCATTTCCACATGGGGGTGGATTATAAAACAAAGCACGTTGAAGGAATGAAAATTTTTTCCGTACAAGATGGATATGTTTCAAGAATTAAAGTATCTAGTTATGGATATGGCAAAGCAATCTATATAAATCATCCTGAAGGCATTACAAGTGTTTATGCACATTGTTCGTTATTTAAAGGGAAAATTGATTCTATTGTTAAGTTTTATCAACACCTCCAAGAAAGTTTTGAAATAGATATAGAATTAACAGCTGATGAAATTAAAGTTAAAAAAGGGCAAGTTATCGCTTTATCGGGTAATACGGGTGGTTCAACTGCTCCTCATCTACATTTTGAATTGAGAGATACTAAAACTGAAACGGCATTAAATCCGCTAAAATTTGGATATAAAATAAAAGACTCTAAAAGTCCAAAATTAAGTCATCTAAAAATTTATAGCTTATCAAAAGAAGGTTATATTGCTACAGATAAAAGTTTTAAATATAAACTATCATTAACTAACAATATTTATTTTCCTGAACAAAAAACAATTTATATACCGATTAACTTTTTAACTGAAAATGGAGGTCTAGGATTTTCGTTTGACGCGTATGACCCTTATGACCTATCTTATAATAAACTTGGTATCTATGAGAGCAAGTTAATAATAAATGATGAATTAATGTTTGAATCGAAAATTGATAGTATTTCTTTTGATCATACGAGATATATCAATACTTATACTGACTTTCATGAATTCTCCAATAATAGAAGAAACTATCATAAATCCTTCAAAAACTTAAACAACCCTCTAACTATCTATAACGATAAAAAAAATGGTATAATTAAAGTTAAACCGGGAGATACGTTGAACATAGATTACCAAATTTTTGATACAGAGAAAAACAAAAGTGATGTATCTTTTAAAATAATTATAACTGAGAGTAATGAAAAAAACTACGCTGTTACTAATTTTACCGATGATGATTTTATCGACATCAATAAACCATCCTACTTTTTTAATAAAGACAGTTCAATTAAAATAAAAGCGAAAGAAAATACTTTTTATGAACCAATATCTTTTAAAATTAAAGAAAAAAATAGTTCTTCTGATTTTACTTTTGGTGAAAAGAATATCCCTATTCAAAAACAAATTGATATCCATATCGATATAAATAAACTAAATAGCTCTATTTTAAATAAATATTATTTAACAGTTAACGATCGCTATCTAGAAACGATGATCTCAGACAGTATACTTAATGTTAAATCTAAATACCTAGGAGATTTTAGATTAAAAACCGATACCATTCCTCCCAAAATAAGACAAAAGAACTTTACTAATAATAATGTTAGTACCTACAATAAAATTAGATGGGAAATAGTGGATACGAATAGTGGAATACTAGATTATGACATATACATTGATGATAAATGGCAAATTTTAGAGTATGAATACAAGAACAATACTGTTACTTTTAATATACCTAATAGTTTAAAAGGCCAAAAAGAAGTGAAAATTGTTGTTACAGATAACTGCTCAAACATACAGGTTTGGAAGAAAAAACTAATATTCTAAAGTTCACTTAAAACAAAAAAGAGTTATTCAATTGAATAACTCTTTTTTGTTTGTAATCTATTATTAAGCTTGTGTTGTTGGCGTTCCAAAATTCATTGGAGGCATACTTGGTGTATCAATATCTTCGATTACTCCAAAAGCTTGTTCATACTTATTTAGATTTTCATTTAAAGCTTTTAAAAACCTCTTTGCATTTTGAGGAGTCATAATTACTCTAGACCTAACCTTACCTTTTGGCATTCCAGGCATCATCTGAATAAAATCACTTACAATTTCAGTAGGAGAATGTGTTATGATTGCTAAATTAGAATATACTCCTAAAGCTACATCTTCAGTTAGCTCTATATTAACTTGATTTTCATTTTTATCCATCTTCATTTAAATTAAAAAGGGGCTACAAATAGTAGCCCCTATATTTTTATTAACTAATCTAATTATTCAGAAATAGTCTCTAAATCTTCTTTAGAAGCAACAATCATGTTTTGAAAGTCTCTCGCTCCTGTACCTGCTGGAATTAAGTGACCAACAATTACATTTTCTTTCAAGCCTAGTAAGTGATCTACTTTACCAGAAAGTGCAGCCTCGTTTAATACTTTAGTTGTTTCTTGGAAAGAAGCAGCTGAAATAAACGATTTAGTCTGTAAAGAAGCTCTCGTTATACCTTGAAGTAATGGAGTTGAAGTCGCAGGAATAGCGTCTCTAGAATCAACTAATTGCTTATCACTACGTTTCAATTGAGAGTTCTCATCTCTAAGAGCCCTTGCAGAAACAATCTGACCAGCTTTTAACGCCGTTGATTCACCTGGATCAACAACAACCTTCATTCCATAAATAGCGTCATTCTCTTCCATGATATCAGCTTTACGAGCTGATTGTCCTTCTAAGAATTTAGTGTCTCCTGCATCAATCACTTGAGATTTTAACATCATTTGACGAACAATTACTTCGAAATGTTTATCATTGATTTTCACCCCTTGTAATCTATATACCTCTTGAATTTCATTTACAATGTACTCTTGTACTTTAGTAGGACCTTCAATATTTAAGATATCGTTTGGAGTAGTTGCACCATCAGATAATGGTTGACCTGCTCTTACAAAGTCATTTTCTTGAACAAGAATATGCTTAGAAAGTGGAACTAAGTATTTACGAACATCTCCCGCTTTTGAAGTAATTTGAATTTCTCTATTACCACGTTTGATTTTCCCGTACTCAGCAATACCATCAATCTCAGAAATAACAGCCGGATTAGAAGGGTTTCTTGCTTCAAATAACTCTGTTACCCTTGGAAGACCCCCAGTAATATCTCCAGATTTACCTGAAGTTCTTGGTATTTTAACTAATATCTCACCTGCAACAGCATTACCACCTTCTTTAACAGAAACGTGTGCATTAACAGGTAAACTATACTCCCTAAGGATTTCGTTTGTTTTAGTATCTACTATATGAATAGATGGATTCTTTTTCTTATCTCTAGATTCGATAATTACTTTTTCAGCAAAACCAGTTTGCTCATCCACTTCTTCACGGCAAGTTACACCTTCAGTAATATTATCGAAGACAATCTTACCGTTCACTTCAGAAACAATTACAGCATTATATTGATCCCACTTACAAATAACGTCACCTTTTTTAATAGTTCCATTACCTTTAACTATCAATTCTGAACCATAAGGAATATTAGTATTCATTAATACTATACCTGTATTCTCATCAACAATTTTTAATTCAGCAGAACGACCAACAACAACTACTTTTGTTGTTCCATCAGCATTTTTCTTTTCTAATGTTCTTAACTCTTCAATCTCCAATCTACCAGAAGCTTTTGCTTTAAGGTCAGATTCACTTCCAGTATTAGAAGCCGTACCCCCAACGTGGAAAGTTCTTAATGTTAACTGAGTTCCTGGTTCACCAATTGACTGAGCAGCTACTACACCAACTGAATCACCTTTTTGAGCTAATCTATGGTTAGATAAGTTTCTACCATAACATTTCGCACAAACACCTCTTTGCATTTCACAAGTAAGTACTGAACGAATTTCAACTTCATCAATACCAACTTTTTCAATTTTTGCAGCAACGTCCTCAATGATAAGCTCACCAGCTTTAACAATAATTTCTTGAGTTTCTGGATTTAGAATATCATGAACAGAAGTTCTACCTATAATTCTATCGTATAAAGGCTCAACAACTTCATCATTTTTCATTAACGCAGTTGCAACTAAACCTCTTAAAGTACCACAATCTTCTTCTGTAATAACAACATCTTGAGCAACATCAACTAACCTTCTTGTTAGGTAACCAGCATCCGCTGTTTTTAATGCTGTATCGGCAAGTCCTTTACGAGCACCGTGAGTAGAGATAAAGTATTCTAAAATTGATAAACCTTCTTTGAAGTTAGATAAAATTGGATTCTCAATAATATCTTGACTAGAAGCACCAGATTTTTGTGGTTTAGCCATTAATCCCCTCATACCTGATAACTGACGAATTTGTTCTTTAGAACCCCTTGCACCAGAATCGTACATCATGTAGATGGAATTGAAACCTTGCTTATCATTTTGTAACTGATCCATCAAGATATTAGTCAATCTTGAATTAGTATGTGTCCAGATATCAATAATTTGGTTATAACGCTCATTATTCGTTATTAATCCCATGTTATAATTACCTAGTACTTCAAGAGCTTCGTTTTCTGCTTTTTCAACTAGTTCAACTTTCTCTTTAGGTATAATAATATCATCTAAGTTAAACGATAATCCACCTTTGAAGGCCATGTTAAAACCTAATTCTTTGATATCGTCTAAGAATTGTGCAGTTCTAGAAGTACCAGAAACCTTTAATACATTTCCAATAATATCTCTTAAAGCTTTCTTTGTAAGGACATCATTAATAAAACCAACTTCACGTGGAACTCTTTCATTAAATAATACTCTACCACAAGTAGTGTCAATCATCATCAACTTTGGCTCACCATTCTCATCTAAATCATAAGTTTTCACTTTGATATGAGCATGTAAGTCTAGTTTCTTTTCATTGTAAGCAATTGTTACCTCTTCAGGAGAGTAGAAAACTCCATCTTCTCCTTTTACAATAACATCATCTTTACTTCTTTTACCTTTAGTAATATAGTAAAGACCTAAAACCATATCCTGAGAAGGTACAGCGATAGGCGCTCCATTTGCAGGATTTAAGATGTTATGAGAAGCTAACATTAACAATTGAGCTTCAAGAATAGCTGCGTTACCTAAAGGTAAGTGAACAGCCATTTGATCCCCATCAAAATCGGCATTAAATGCTGTCGTAACCAAAGGATGTAAACGAATAGCTTTACCTTCAATCATTTTAGGTTGGAAAGCTTGAATACCTAATCTGTGAAGAGTTGGTGCTCTATTCAAAAGAACAGGATGTCCTTTTAATATACTTTCTAAGATATCCCAAACAACTGGTTCTTTTTTGTCTACAATTTTCTTAGCAGATTTAACAGTTTTAACAATACCTCTTTCGATTAACTTACGAATAATAAAAGGCTTGTAAAGTTCTGCTGCCATGTTTTTAGGTAAACCACATTCATGTAGTTTTAAGTCTGGTCCAACAACAATTACAGAACGTGCAGAATAATCAACACGTTTACCTAGTAAATTTTGACGGAAACGACCTTGTTTACCTTTTAATGAATCAGATAGAGATTTTAATGGTCTATTTGACTCTGTTTTAACAGCACTAGATTTTCTAGAATTGTCAAATAATGAATCAACAGACTCCTGTAACATACGTTTTTCATTACGTAAAATTACTTCAGGAGCTTTAATTTCAATTAATCTCTTTAAACGGTTATTACGAATAATAACACGTCTGTATAAATCATTTAAATCAGAAGTAGCAAATCTACCACCATCTAGAGGAACTAATGGTCTTAATTCAGGTGGTATAACTGGAACAACTCTAACGATCATCCATTCTGGACGATTCTCAATTCTTTCTTGAGATTCGCGCATAGACTCAACAACTTGAAGACGTTTCAGTGCTTCGTTTTTACGTTGCATAGAAGTCTCAGTGTTCGCCTGGTGACGTAAATCGTAAGAAGTTTGAACTAAATCCATCGTTTTAAGCAAGTCATAAAGTGCTTCAGCACCCATTTTTGCAATAAATTTATTTGGATCAGTATCTTCTAAATATTGATTCTCTTTTGGTAAAGTATCTAATATATCTAAATATTCTTCCTCTAATAAAAAGTCTAAACGGTTTAATTCTCCACCATCTGCATCTCTTGCTTCACCACCTTGAATTACAACATATCTTTCGTAATAGATAATTTGATCTAATTTCTTAGTAGGTAAACCTAAAAGATAACCGATTTTATTAGGTAAAGAACGGAAGTACCAAATATGAGCAACAGGAACAACTAATGATATATGTCCCATACGCTCACGACGTACTTTCTTTTCAGTTACTTCTACACCACAACGGTCACAAACGATTCCTTTGTAACGGATTCTTTTGTATTTACCACAGTGACATTCGTAATCTTTAACAGGTCCAAAAATTCTTTCACAAAATAAACCATCTCTTTCTGGCTTATAAGTTCTATAATTTATTGTCTCCGGTTTTAACACTTCTCCACTTGATTGCTCCAAGATCAACTCTGGCGATGCCAGAGAGATCGTGATTTTATCAAAGCTACTTTGTGTTTTTGGTGTTTCTTTTCTGTAAGCCATAGTATTGCTTAATATCTATAATTTAACAACTGGAATATTAATCTAATGAAATGTTTAAACACAATCCTCTCAATTCATGTAATAATACATTGAATGACTCAGGAATACCTGGTTCAGGGATGTTATCACCTTTCACGATTGCTTCGTATGCTTTAGCACGTCCATTTACGTCATCTGACTTAACAGTCAAAATTTCTTGTAATAAATGAGATGCACCGAATGCTTCAAGAGCCCAAACTTCCATCTCTCCAAAACGCTGACCTCCAAATTGTGCTTTACCACCAAGAGGTTGTTGTGTAATAAGAGAGTAAGGTCCGATTGAACGAGCATGCATTTTGTCATCAACCATGTGAGCAAGTTTCAACATGTAGATTACTCCGACAGTTGCAGTTTGATCAAAACGTTCACCTGTTCCACCATCATATAAATAAGTTTTACCTGATTTTGGAACACCTGCTTTATCAGTCCATTCATCAATTTCATATGGTTTTGCACCATCAAAAATAGGAGTTGCAAACTTAATTCCTAATTTTTCACCAGCCCAACCTAAAACTGTTTCATAAACCTGACCAAGGTTCATACGAGAAGGTACACCAAGTGGATTCAATACGATATCTACTGGAGTTCCATCTTCTAAAAATGGCATATCCTCAGCACGAACAATATTTGCAACAATTCCTTTGTTACCGTGACGACCAGCCATTTTATCACCAACTTTTAACTTACGTTTTTTAGCGATATAAACTTTTGCCATTTTAACAATACCTGCTGGCAATTCATCCCCAACAGAAATATGGAATTTTTTACGTTTGAAAGTTCCTAATAAATCATTCGCTTTAATATTGAAGTTATGTATAACTCTACCAACTAAAGTATTTAATTTATCATCAGAAGTCCAAGATGAAGGGTTAACAATTGAATAATCAATAGCGGATAAATTCTTTTGAGAGAATTTAGAACCTTTCTTAATGGTCTCCTCTCTAAAGTTATTAAATACACCATTTGACTTAGCATCTCCTAAAACATTAATCAGTTTGTCAACTAATCTATCTTTAAGTAAAGCAAAATCTTTTTCATATTCAACATCTAAAGCCTCTAATTGAGGTTTATCTTGTGCTTTTGATTTTCTATCTTTAACAGCTCTAGAGAATAATTTTTTATCTATAACAACCCCTCTAAGAGAAGGACCTGCTTTTAATGATGCATCTTTAACATCACCAGCTTTATCACCAAAAATTGCTCTTAACAGCTTTTCTTCTGGAGATGGGTCTGTTTCTCCTTTAGGAGTGATTTTACCGATAATAATATCACCTTCTTTGATTTCTGCACCAATTCTGATAATACCATTTTCATCTAAATCTTTAGTAGCTTCTTCACTCACGTTAGGAATGTCAGAAGTTAACTCCTCCATACCACGTTTAGTGTCTCTAACATCAACTGTATATTCATCAATATGTATAGAAGTGAAAACATCATCTCTAACAACTCTTTCAGAAATTACAATCGCATCCTCAAAGTTATACCCTTTCCAAGGCATGAAAGCTACTTTTAAGTTTTGACCTAAAGCTAATTCACCTTGTTGAGTTGCATAACCTTCACAAAGAACTTGCCCTTTCTCAACTCTATCACATTTCTTAACGATAGGTTTTAAGTTCATACAAGTACTCTGGTTAGTTTTAGCAAACTTAGTTAAAGAATAATGAGTAACCTCACTATCAAAAGAAACTAATTTATCATCTGAAGTCCAGTCATAACGAATAACAATTTCATTCGCATCAACATACTCAACAACACCATTATTCTCAGCATTAATTAAAACACGAGAGTCTCTTGCAACCAATCTTTCAATACCAGTTCCAACAATTGGTGAACTTGGTTTCAATAAAGGCACAGCTTGACGTTGCATGTTAGATCCCATCAAAGCACGATTGGCATCATCATGTTCCAAGAATGGAATAGAAGATGCTGCAATAGATGCAATTTGGTTAGCTCCAACATCCATCAATGTCAATTTATCTGGCTCAACAACAGGGAAGTCACCTTCATATCTTGCTTTTACAAAGTCAGTTAAGAAATTACCTTTCTCATCAACTTTTGCATTAGCTTGAGCAATCATTTTACCATCTTCTTCTTCAGCAGATAAATAAATTGGCTCTTTGTCATTAGCAACTTTACCATTTACGATATCTCTATATGGAGTTTCAATAAAACCTAATTTATTTACTTTCGCAAATACACATAAAGAAGATATTAAACCAATATTTGGTCCCTCAGGAGTTTCAATAGTACACAAACGACCATAATGCGTATAGTGAACATCACGTACTTCGAAACCAGCTCTTTCTCTAGATAAACCACCAGGTCCTAGTGCAGATAAACGACGTTTGTGAGTAACCTCTGATAATGGATTCGTTTGATCCATGAATTGAGATAATTGATTCGTACCAAAGAAAGAATTAATTACTGACGATAATGTCTTAGCATTAATTAAATCAATTGGAGTAAATACTTCATTATCTCTAACATTCATTCTCTCTCTAATAGTTCTAGCCATACGAGCTAAACCAACACCAAATTGAGAATATAATTGCTCACCTACTGTTCTAACACGACGATTAGAAAGGTGATCAATATCATCAACGTCTGCTTTTGAATTAACTAATTCAATAAGATACTTGATAATTAAAATAATGTCATTCTGAGTTAAAACTCTAGAAGTTTCATCATTATCAAGCCCTAATTTCTTATTTAATCTAAAACGACCAACTTCTCCTAAATCATAACGAGTATCTGAGAAAAATAATTTTTCAAATACATTTTTAGCAGTTTCGTAATCTGGTGGTTCAGCATTACGTAATTGACGATAAATATGTTCAACAGCTTCTTTTTGAGAATTAGAAGTGTCTTTTTGTAAAGTATTGTAAATTAATGTAAAATCAGCACTGTTTACATCTTCTTTATGAAGAATAACAGTTTTAACTCCAGCATCAACGATCAGATCAATATGAGATTCTTCAAGAATAGTCTCACGGTCTAATAATACTTCATTTCTTTCAATAGAAACAACCTCACCTGTATCCTCATCTACAAAATCTTCAATCCAAGATTTTAATACACGAGCAGCAAGATTTCTACCAACAATTTTCTTAAGATTAGCCTTAGTAACTTTTACTTCATCAGCTAAATCAAAAATTTCTAATATATCTTTATCACTCTCATATCCAATAGCACGGAATAGAGTTGTAACAGGCAATTTTTTCTTACGGTCAATATAAGCATATAAAACACTATTGATATCCGTAGCAAATTCAATCCAAGAACCCTTGAATGGAATTACTCTCGCAGAATATAACTTTGTACCATTAGCATGACGGCTTTGTCCAAAGAATACACCTGGCGATCTATGAAGTTGAGAAACAATAACTCTTTGAGCACCATTTACAACGAAAGACCCCTTTGGAGTCATATAAGGTATAGTACCTAAATAAACATCTTGAACGATTGTTTCAAAATCTTCGTGTTCAGGATCTGTACAGTAAAGCTTAAGCTTTGCCTTTAAAGGCACACTGTAAGTTAAACCTCTATCGATACACTCCTCGATAGTATAACGAGGTGGATCAACGAAATAATCTAAAAACTCCAAAACAAACTGATTTCTAGTATCAGTTATTGGAAAGTTTTCAGAAAAAACTTTAAATAATCCTTCCGTATCTCTGTTTTCAGGTGTTGTTTCCAACTGAAAAAACTCTTGAAAGGATTTAATTTGAATATCTAAAAAGTCAGGATACTCAAATTGATTTTTGCTTGATGCAAAATTAATTCTTGTCGATAAATTACTTGATGTTGCCAAGGCCTAAAGAATTTGTTGATGAAAATCTATTTTAACTTACTCAATTCAAATAAACAGGAATAGGCACAGCTATAAAGCCGTGCCTTTCTTCCTGTTATGAAGTATGATAGTTATTTAATCTCAACTTCAGCTCCTGCTTCTTCTAAAGAAGACTTAAGAGCAGCAGCTTCGTCTTTTGAAACAGCTTCTTTTAAAGTTGCTGGAGCACCATCAACGATGTCTTTAGACTCCTTCAATCCGCTTCCAGTTAATTCTTTCACTAATTTAACTACAGCTAACTTGTTTGGTCCACCTGCTTTTAATATTACATCAAACTCAGTTTTTTCTTCAGCAGCAGCAGCATCACCACCACCTGCAGCAGCAACAGCAACAGCAGCAGCAGCTGGCTCTATACCATGCTCATCTTTAAGGATTGTAGCAAGTTCGTTAACTTCTTTTACTGTAAGGTTTACTAGCGTTTCCGCGATTTGTTTTAAATCAGCCATCTTTATTTAATTTAATCTAATTATACAATTTATTAATAATAATTACGCTCTATTTTCAAGCGTTTTAAGGATTCCAGCAATTTTACCACCTTGTCCTTTAAGTCCAGAAATAACATTCTTAGCTGGGCTTTGTAATAATCCAACGATTTCTCCAATAACTTCGTCTTTACTCTTAATAGAGCTCAACATAGATAATTGATCATCTCCTAAAAATACTGCTTCATCAATATAAGCACCTTTCAGAATTGGTTTATCATTTTTCTTACGAAACTCCTCAATTAATTTTGCAGGAACGTTTCCAACTTCAGAGAACATAATTGCAGTCTGTCCAGATAAAGTATCTTTTAACTGACCGTAATCTCTATTTTCAACTCTATCCATTGCTTTTTCAAGAAGTGTATTTTTTACAACTCTTAAACGAATGTTAGATTGAAAACATTTTCTTCGAAGATTGTTAACCGTTTCTACTGTTAATTCAGCAGTATCAGTTAAATAGAAAACATTAGCTTCATTTAATTCAGCTGATAAGTCATCTATATACTTTGCTTTTTCTTCTTTCGTCATTTTCTTTCAATTTATCAACCTAAAATGGTTTTTGTATCTACTTGAATACTTGGACTCATTGTAGAGCTAAGGTAAATACTTTTAATGTACACACCTTTTGCTGAAGAAGGTTTCATTTTAACAAGCGTCTGAAGTAACTCATCAGCATTGTCTTTAATTTTAACACCTTCAAAACTAGCTTTACCAATTGAACTATGGATAATTCCATATTTATCAACTTTAAAGTCAATCTTACCAGCTTTAACTTCTTCAACAGCTTTAGCTACATCCATAGTAACAGTACCTGTTTTAGGGTTTGGCATTAAACTTCTTGGCCCTAAAATACGACCTAAAGCACCAACTTTCCCCATAACAGAAGGCATTGTTATAATGACATCCACATCTGTCCAACCTCCTTTGATTTTAGCGATATAATCATCTAGACCAACAAAATCAGCGCCAGCAGCTTTAGCTTCTTCTTCTTTATCAGGAGTACATAAAACAAGAACGCGAACGGTCTTACCTGTACCATGAGGAAGAGAAACTGTACCTCTAACCATTTGATTTGCTTTTCTAGGATCAACACCTAATCTTACACAAACATCAACAGAAGCATCAAATTTAGTAGTAGAAATATCCTTTACCAAATTACACGCCTCTTCTAATGAGTAAGCTTTAGCTACATCATACTTAGCTAAAACATCTTTTCTTTTTTTAGAAATTCTTCCCATAATTAAAAACGATTATTTGGTTTCAGGTGCTTCACCACCTTTAACTGTTACTCCCATACTTCTTGCTGTTCCAGCGATCATTTTCATTGCTGAATTTACAGTAAAACAATTCATGTCTGGTAACTTATCCGTTGCAATAGTACGAAGTAAATCCCAAGAGACATTCGCTACTTTTACTCGGTTTGGCTCAGAAGAACCTTTTTTAAGTTTAGCACCTTCAAGAATTTGAACTGCTGCTGGAGGAGTTTTGATTATAAAATCAAAAGACTTATCACCATAAACGGTGATTACTACTGGTAAAACTTTTCCAGCTTTATCTTGAGTTCTAGCATTAAATTGCTTACAGAACTCCATGATATTAACCCCTTTAGCACCTAATGCTGGTCCTACTGGGGGAGCTGGATTAGCTGCACCACCTTTGATCTGTAATTTGATCAAACCTGCTACTACTTTAGCCATCTATTTTAAATTATGTAGTCAAACATGAGTAATAACGGGAAGCTTTATTCGCGTTCCTCACTCCTACGGTTAATATACAATTAAACTTCCTTAGCCACTTGCATGTAACTAAGCTCTAGTAAATTTTTCCTTCCGAAAATCTTTACCATTACTTTTAATTTCTTTTTCTCTTCGTTGATGTCATCAATAACACCAGAGAAATTATTAAAAGGACCGTCGATAACTTTTACAGATTCACCAAGAACAAATGGAATTTTCATTTCTTCTTCTGTCTCTGATAACTCATCAACTTTACCTAAAATTCTGTTAACTTCAGACATCCTCATTGGAACAGGCTCACCACCTTTCTCAGTTCCTAGGAATCCAATAACATTTGGTATACTTTTAATAACGTGAGAAACCTCACCAACAAGAGCTGCCTCTATTAAGACATACCCAGGTAAGTAAGACTTTTCTTTCATTATTTTTTTACCATTCCTAATTTGAAAAACTTTTTCAGTTGGAATAAGTACTTGTTCAACAAAATCTTCAAGCTTTAAACGAGAAATTTCAAGGTCTAGATATTCCTTAACCTTTTTTTCTTTCCCACTGACTGCTCTTACAACGTACCAACGTTTTTTTATATCTCCCATTACTTATATTAAAACATACGGTAAATAAAACCTAACACGCCTTTCCAAGATGAATCGGCACCACCTACAATACCAAATCCAAAATCCATTACAAAAATGAATAATGAAATTAGAACTGAAGCAACTACAACAATGATAGTATTACTCTGTAACTCCTTCCAAGTAGGCCAAGTCACATTGTGCACCATTTCATTCACTGTTTCGTTGAAATATTCTTTTATTTTTGACACAACTTATAAGTTTTGCTTAGCGCGGGCGGTAAGATTCGAACTCACGACCAATGGTTTTGGAGACCACTACTCTACCAGCTGAGCTACACCCGCGTAAAAAGGGGAGCAAGCTCCCCTAATTAATTTATATTGATGTAATAGAATTAAATCAATTCAGTAACCTGACCAGCACCTACTGTTCTACCACCCTCACGGATAGCGAAACGTAAACCTTTGTCCATTGCTACTGGTACAATCAACTTAACAGTAATAGAAACGTTGTCTCCTGGCATAACCATCTCACGTCCATCAGTTAAGAAAATCTCACCTGTCACATCAGTTGTACGGAAGTAGAACTGTGGACGGTATTTATTATGGAATGGAGTATGACGTCCACCTTCTTCTTTTTTCAATACATAGATCTCAGCTTTGAAATCAGAGTGTGGTTTAGTTGAACCTGGCTTACAGATAACCATACCTCTTTTGATATCAGCTTTGTCAATACCACGTAATAATAAACCTACGTTATCTCCTGCTTCACCTCTATCTAAAATCTTACGGAACATCTCAACACCTGTTACAGTAGAAGATAAGTTATCAGCTCCCATACCTAAGATATCAACTGGATCACCTGAGTTAATAACTCCAGCCTCAATACGACCAGTAGCTACAGTACCACGACCTTGAATAGTAAACACATCCTCAATAGACATTAAGAAAGGCTTATCAGTATCACGTGGAGGTAATTCGATATAAGTATCTACAGCATCCATTAATTCGTCAACTTTAGCTACCCATTCCGGCTCACCATTTAAAGCTCCTAATGCAGAACCTTGAACAACTGGAGCATTATCACCATCATAATCATAGAAAGATAATAACTCACGAATTTCCATTTCTACTAATTCAAGTAATTCAGCATCATCTACTAAATCTACCTTGTTCATAAAAACAACTATACGTGGAATACCTACCTGACGACCTAACAAGATGTGCTCACGAGTTTGTGGCATTGGTCCATCAGTTGCAGCAACAACGATGATAGCACCATCCATTTGCGCAGCACCAGTTACCATGTTCTTAACGTAATCCGCGTGACCTGGACAATCGATATGAGCATAGTGACGATTAGCAGTTTCATACTCTACGTGAGCTGTATTAATTGTAATACCACGCTCTTTTTCTTCTGGAGCATTGTCAATTGAAGAGAAATCACGTAATTGTGCAAGACCTTTATTAGAAAGTACTGTACAGATTGCAGCAGTTAAAGTAGTCTTACCATGATCTACGTGACCAATTGTTCCGATGTTTAAATGCGGTTTCGAACGATCATAATTTTCCTTAGCCATTGTTATTATTGTTACTTAGTTAATAAAAAAACAAACATTTAGAATGTACAAAATCTCACCCAAAAATGGATGAAATCATTCATTCAAAGTAGAGCCAATGACGAGAATTGAACTCGTGACCTCTTCCTTACCAAGGAAGCACTCTACCCCTGAGCTACACCGGCCTTCAAAATACTAAAAAAAATAAGAGCGGGAGACGAGACTCGAACTCGCGACCCTCAGCTTGGAAGGCTGACGCTCTACCAACTGAGCTACTCCCGCTTATTTTGTTATAAGTTACCAAGTGGGGAGAGAAGGATTCGAACCTTCGAAGGTTGCCCAACAGATTTACAGTCTGCCCTCGTTAGCCACTTGAGTATCTCCCCAATATAGAGCCGATGGAGGGACTCGAACCCCCGACCTGCTGATTACAAATCAGCTGCTCTAGCCAGCTGAGCTACATCGGCATTATTGATAACTTTTAGTATGTTAAAGAACTTTTAAAGTGTTTCCCGTTTGGGTGCACAAATCTACATATTAAATTTGAATCTCCAAACATTTTATGAAACTTTTTTCAAAAAAAATAGCATTAAAAATTACAAATATTAATATTGTATTGATTTTCAATGAAATAAATATTTATTAAAATCATCTTTTCTTTTGTTTAATTATTTGTTTTCTTAATGCTTCCGTAACTAAGTCCGTTGCTTCTTCAAAAGTTCTTGCTTGTTTTTTCGCAAAAAGTTCCTTCCCTGGTATTAATATTTTTAATTCTGAAACTTTATTCTCCCCTTCTGAATTATTTTCTAACCTTAAAAAAACTTCAGCAGAAACGATAGCATCATAAAACAATTGCAGCTTATTAATCTTATCTTCTACAAAATCAATTAATTTTTTATCTGCCGTAAAATGAACTGAATGAATTTTAATATCCATAACTATTTCTTTTTAGTACCCCTTGGATGAGCTTGTGAATAAATATTTGTCAATTGCGCAAACGTATTATGAGTGTAGACTTGTGTCGCAGATAGATTTGCATGACCAAGTAACTCTTTTAAAGTTTCTAAACCCGCCCCATTATTTAACATATGAGTTGCAAAAGTATGCCTTAACACGTGTGGACTACACTTATCAACATCTGTCACATTACTAAAATAAGAGTTTATTAATCTGTAAACAAACTTTGGATACAATGTTTTACCATTTTTTAACACAAACAAATATTCATTAACAATACCCTGTTCAGTTATTTTTTTTTGATAGTCTTTAATTAAATCACTAAGATTTTCTGATATAGGAATAACCCTTTCTTTATTCCGCTTTCCAAGAACTTTGACTTTACTTTGATCAACATCTTTAACTTTCAAAGCAATTAGTTCCGAAAGCCTAACCCCAGTCTGATATAAAAACTCAATTACTAAACGGTTTCTAACCCCATCAAAACTATCATCAAACAAAGAATCAAAGTTTACAGGATCTAATTGAGCTTCTCTAAAGAAAGAAGGTAAGTTTTTAGATTGTTTAGGTGATTTTATTTTTGATACCGGATTATCCTTCACAACCCCCTCTTTCAACAACCATTTAAAATAGACTCTTAATGAAGAGATTTTTCTAGCAGCTGTTCTATTCGAATTTCCTTTTTCAAGAAGCTGAACCAACCAGGACCTTACTAGCTGGAAGTTAACTTCTCTTAAATCTTGTTCATTTTCTATGTTCGAAAAATCAGAAAATTGTTCTATATCTTTCCTATACGCAATAACTGTATGAGAAGAATACCGCTTTTCTACTTCTAAATAGGCTAAAAATTGGGGCAAAAAAAAAGGAGTCATAGACTCCTTTTACGTATTTTTTAAAAATATGTTACTAAATACTTTCAGAAATCATTCTTTCACGGTAAGCAGCACGAATATTTTGTTGACGTTTAGTCACAGAAGGCTTGATAAACTCTTTACGTCTTCTCAATTCTTTCATTGCTTTAGTTTTATCAAATTTCTTTTTGAATTTTTTTAAAGCTCTTTCGATGTTTTCTCCTTCTTTTACCGGAATAATTAACATATTATTTATTTTTTAAAATTATCTAAAATCATTTTTGGACTGCGAAGTTAATATATATTTTTTTATTAACAATGCTTATTTCAAAATTTCTCTAGAAATTACTAGTTTTTGTATTTCTGAAGTCCCTTCACCGATAGTCATTAATCTAGCGTCTCTTAAAAACTTCTCTGCTGGGTATTCTTTTGTGTAACCATAACCACCCATTATTTGCATCGCTTCATTACCACATTTAACAGCAACTTCACTTGCGAAATATTTTGCGTAAGCACCTTCTTTTGTTAATGGTTTCTTACTGTTTTTAAGGTGAGCAGCTTGAAAAGTTAATAATTCAGCAGCTTCAACTTCTGTAGCCATATCTGCTAATTTAAATCCAATCGCTTGAAATTTAGATATAGATTGTCCAAACTGTTCTCTTTCTTGCGCATATTTCACAGAAGCTTCATAAGCTCCTCTTGCAACACCACAACTTAAAGCTGCAATTGAAATTCTTCCACCATCTAAGATTTGCATTGCTTGTTTAAAGCCTTTTCCTACTTCACCAATAACTTGGCTTTCGTGAACGCGAACATTATCAAAAATCAATTCAGCAGTTTCACTAGCTCTTACACCAAACTTGTCTTTAATTTTTACAGCTGAAAAACCTGGAGTTCCTTTTTCAACAATAAATGCAGTAATTCCATTACTATCTAACAACTCTCCTGTTCTTACTAAAACAACCGCTACATCACCAGATAAACCATGAGTAATCCAATTCTTTGCTCCATTGATCACCCAGTACTCTCCATCTTTTTTGGCAGTAGTCTTCATTCTCATAGCATCTGAACCTGTATTTGGCTCAGTCAATCCCCATGCACCAATCCAATCACCGGAAGCTAACAATGGTAAATATTTTTTCTTTTGTTCTTCTGTACCGTGATAATAAATATGTCCTGTACAAAGAGAATTGTGAGCAGCAACACTTAAACCAATACCACCACAAACTTTACCTAGTTCCATTAAAGCTGTAGCATACTCAAAATAAGAGAAACCAGAACCTCCATACTCTTCAGGAATATAAATTCCTAAAAGTCCAAGTTCACCCATTTTTTTCATTGTTTCAACTGGGAAGATTTCGTCTGCATCCCATTTCATCATGTTAGGTTTTATCTCTTTTTCAGCAAAATCTCTCACCATTTGAGTAATCATTTGCTGATTTTCGTTCTTTTCAAAATTCATATTCCTCTAATTTACTTCGTACTTATAGTTGTTAATAGTTCACTAAATTAATAATATTGTCCGAGATTTTAACTAATTTTTCTTGACCTTTTAAAAAATCTAAAGAAACTAAAAAATTAAATCCTGCAACTTTACCTCCACTTTTTTCTATTAAAGCAGAAGCTGCAAAAGCTGAGCCTCCTGTTGCTAAAAGATCATCATGAATAAGTACTTTCATCCCTTCTTTAACAGCATCAGTATGCATTTCAATTGTCGCTTCTCCATATTCTAAACTATATTCAACACTAATTTTTTCATAAGGTAACTTGCCTTTTTTACGTATTAAAATAAAAGGAACATTCAATCGCATAGCTAAAGGGTAGCCAAATAAAAAACCTCTACTTTCTATCCCTGCAATCGCATCAATATCTTGATTTTTATAAAGTTCCACTAAATGATCTAAAACATCATTAGAGACCTGAGGGTTTTGCATAATTGGAGCAATGTCTTTAAAAATTATTCCCTCTTTAGGAAAGTTAGGTACATCCCTTATAACTGCCTTTAGTTTATCTTCTATCGTCATTTAATCTAATTTTAAATATGGTTTAATCTTATGATATAAAGAATCACTTATTAATTTTGATTCCAAAATATCATTTATTGCGTCAAATCTACCTTTTTGTTTTCGAATTTGAACGATTGAGTTCGCTTGATTCCATCTTAAATATGGGTGTTTTTGAAAATCATCTTTAGAGGCTGAATTTAGATCAATTTTTTTAATACTTAAGGTATCTATAAAAATAAACCCTTGAATTTTTTGATAAACAATCGAATCTAACTTCCAAACTTCTAATAATTGCTCTTTGGTTACAAACCCACCAAGTTGGTCTCTTCTTTTTATTATTTGTGAAGCGAAAAAATCGCCAATACCTTTTATTTTTTTTAGATCATTTTGACTAGATGTGTTAATTTCAACAAAGACTTTTTCTACAAGCATAGGTGAATCTAACTTATTATTTTTATTCGAATTCTTTAACTCAGTGTAAAAGGTAGAATCTTTAATTAATTGATAAACCTCATCGGGAAGAACGTATATCTTTTTTAAATCTTCATTAGAGTTAATACCCGACTTTAAAAACTTTATTATGACATCTATCTGTTTATCCGATAAACCAAGGTATAACCAATCTTGATATTTATAATGATTAGGGTTAAATCTTGAAGGGGGAGCTTTATATTTTAACTCCCTTTTAGAGGGGGAATTAGTATACTTATTAATACTTGAATAATTCGTTTTTTTATCTAATACTTCAAGAGAATCCTTCTTTTCAGGTTTTTTATAGGTTCGAGTAACAAAATCCTCGTCTTGCTTTAAAGACATTAAAATACGAGGAGTATAGATAATAATTAAAGCTAATAAAGCAATAAGAATTATTCCTCTTTTGTTACTTTTTGAAATCACAAAGAATAATGCTTACTTTGAAATAGCTGCTCTAAAACGAACTAATTCTGCTTTTGCTTTTGGTGCTAATAAAAACAAACCAATCATATTTGGTACTAGCATCGCAAAAATCATTGCATCTGAAAAAGCGATAACAGAACCTAACTTTGCAGCAGCTCCTACAAATACAAATACACAGAAGATAAACTTGTATGCATACTCTACTTTTTTAGTTCTACCAAATAAGTAAGACCATGCTTGGTAGCCATAGTAAGACCAAGAAATCATAGTTGAAAATGCAAATAAAATCACTGCAATAGTAAGAACAATAGGGAACCAAGAGATATTGGAAGCAAAAGCTCTTGAAGTAACTTCAACACCTTCTGTAACTTCTTTTCCATAAGTCATTATTGAACTATCTCCATTACTGATTACTAGCACCAAAGCAGTCATTGTACATACTAAAACGGTATCAATAAATGGCTCTAATAAAGCAACCAAACCTTCACTTGCAGCATATTTTGTTTTAACAGCTGAGTGAGCTATAGATGCAGAACCTACTCCAGCTTCATTTGAAAAAGCAGCTCTTTTAAAACCTTGAATTAAAACTCCAAAAACACCACCTGCAATTCCTTCTGGTGAAAAAGCCCCTGATAAAATTTGACCAAAAGCACTTGGTATTTCAGAAAAATGCATTCCTAAAATCACTAAGGCTGCTAAAACGTAGGTTACTACCATAAAAGGAACAATTTTGTCCGTTACTTTTGCGATTTTTTTAATCCCACCAATAATAACTATCCCAACAATTATCGCCATGATTATTCCAAACAACCATCCCATTCCAGCTAATGGACCTTCAGAACCGCCTGTATAAGATTCTAACATTGCAAATGCTTGATTGGACTGAAACATATTCCCTCCACCAAAAGAACCTCCGACACACATGATTGCAAAAATAATCGCCAAAAATTTACCGATTTTTTTCAAACCTCTATCTCCAAGACCTTTTGATAAATAATACATCGGTCCACCAAACACGCGACCTTCAGCATCTATCTCACGATATTTAACCCCTAAAGTACATTCTACAAACTTAGACGCCATACCAATTAAACCAGCAATAATCATCCAGAATGTTGCTCCAGGACCTCCAATAGATAATGCCACCGCAACTCCAGCTATATTCCCTAAGCCTACGGTTGCAGATAAAGCTGCAGTTAAAGCTTGGAAATGAGAAACCTCTCCATGATGATCATGGTCGTGTTCTACTCTTATTGTGTCAATAACATCACCATCTATTTCATGAACATTCTTTGAAGACTCAACTTGATCTCCATCCTCCGACTCTATTTTATCGTATTTTCCCCTAACAATATTGATTGCCGTAAAAAAACCTCTGAAATTGATGAACTTAAAGTAAATGGTGAAAAATAAAGCTCCAGCAACAAGTACAATCAACACCCAAGGAACTTGAAAGGTATCTGTAAAATTGATTGTCTTAAAAATTAACTTTACAAACCATCCAGTATATTCTCCAACTTTCTCATCAATCATTACATCTACTCCTTTTTCTTGAGCAAAATTTAAAAATGGAAGCATTAATGAAAGTGTACTTAAAATAAATTTCATGCAATAAGTTTTTTAATTTTTATATAAATGTTGATTTTATTAAAGGCTTGGTTTACAAAGATAATAATATAAAATAAAGAGCAAAGATTGAGAAGTACGATTCTAGATGCTAGATATTAGATTTTTGTTTACTAAAAAAGATTATAAAATAATTTCAGTTTCACGATTTAAAGATTCATGTGTCCTACTACTGACGGAAGACTTTAAGACTGAATCCAATTAATCATAAAGCATTCACAATTCAACATTATGAAAGGCTTTATCTATCAGCTATCGTATCTATTTTTGACTATCATAGCAACACACATTACAACATCCGTATTAGGGTTTGCTTTTTATGTTTTATAAAACAACTGGTTTGATATGTTACCATTGTGGAAAACTATGATGCACATCTTTTATGTTCAAATATTCATCAAATAAAAAATGTCCATGAAGAGAATCACTGTTTAGTACATCTATTTCTATAATTGAATCATTTACACATTCAAATTTCAGAATTCTTTTAAACTTCACCTCACCTTTCTCTACATTTAAGTAATATAATTTAATTTCTTTTTCTGCTTTTTTTAAAAACTTTCGTCCATCATTATCAATATTGTAACAATCAACCATTTTAATTGATGAACATCCTGACATAAAAAAAATACATATAATAATTAGTTTCATTTTACCTTATTTATAACTTAATTTCCATTTTCTAAGATATTTAAACCCCCTTTTTTAATATCCCCGCTCCGCTGGATTTGTAATCCTGCGGAAACATGAAGTAAAATCTTTTCTTAAAATCATTCTCAAATATAGTCTTAATTATATGTAATCAATCTTTGTGGTATTTTTAATACCTCTAAAATACTTTCTTCATCTTGATAATTACTTGCAGATGAATAAATCCAATCCCATTGTTGTTTCACTAAACCTGCTCTAACTGGGTTTTCATGGATATAATTAATTTTACCCCATATAAATTTTTCTGTAAACACTTCAATAGCATGATTTCCAACTTGCCAAAATTTATAGGTTTTATGTTTTTTACTTTGTTCGGCTTCATCTTCAAAGATTTTCAACATCCATTCTCGTCTACTTTCGGGTTCGTTTTGAATTTGAAATAATATTTTCTTTGATGTAAACTTTTTAAAATCTCGAATAGTATCTTTTATTTGATGTGGCTCACTTGTTTGAACAATCATATGAATATGGTTACTCATTATTACATAAGCATAAATTATCAAACCTTTCTCTTTCTGACAATACTTTAATGATTCAATTAATACATCTCTATGATTTTTTCTAGTAAAAACATCTAACCAACCTACAACTGTCATAGTTATATAATAGGCTTTATCTGATTTTAGGTTTTGTTTTTGTCCTTGTTGCATATACATGAATATAACAAATAATATCTGTTTATTCTCTTCTACAAGTGAAAATTATTCTCTTTTATAATGCCTTATGAATAAAACTTCGAAGAAAATAACCTTTTCGATTTAAAATTA
>Ga0228614_1000040_pt1 | contig 79053 bp, 113 predicted proteins | sample 15DmetaG_FD_190531 | JGI IMG/M metagenome (GOLD analysis project Ga0228614, IMG submission 190531) | Seawater microbial communities from Monterey Bay, California, United States - 15D | ecosystem: Environmental > Aquatic > Marine > Coastal | place: USA: California | collected 2016-10-13
TCAATTCAATGGCAGACGCAGAAGCAGAGTACGACGAAGAATTAGAACACATGGATGTGTCTGTAGACAAGGGCGGCATAGTTCCTACTGATAAACTGAAAAAAGAAACAAGACAAAATCGTATTGAATCAACAGGTGTGCTAGAATTTGTTCTACCTATATTTGCAGAACAGCAAGGACTTGATGGTGTTTGGTGGCAAGACAAACTAGACGTAAACAGATATTCAGCACCACGTGGTGTTATTGTTCCTAGCAAGATTAAATCTTGGAAGTTTGCTGTTAACGAAAACTTCGCAGACGGTAAAGTAAAAGGCAAAAGCAGACCAGGCAGAGTAAAGAAGTCAGGTGCTAGTTGTAACGGTAGCGTAACAGAACTAAGAGCAAAAGCAAAAAAAGCCAGCGGTGAAAAAGCAAAAATGTATCACTGGTGTGCTAACATGAAAGGTGGCAAAAAGAAATGAGCAAACAAAATTTAACAAAAGAAGAACTTAAACATTATATTAAAAAACACAAAGAACACGAAGCAAACAAAACAAGTACAAACAAAAGAAATAAATACTGGAAAGAATACTTTATACCTACTAGAACAGAAACTAGTTTTAATATGAATAACTTTTGATATAAAATTAGGAAATAAAAAATGAAAATAGATGATATCATAAATGAAAGAATAACAAGACCTGGCGATGATACAGATCCATCATTGTGGCAAAGAATTAAAGGATTATTTAAATCTAATCCACTAGGTACTGATGATAGAAAATCTAGACGAAATAAACTAGATGATATTGAAACACGTAGAGCTCAAAAAATTCGAAAACGTAATAAACAAGATACAGATATTAGACAACAGAATAAAATTAAAGGCTTAGAAGTTGATCAATTACAACGTGATAGGTACAGAGAAAGAGATGCAATTGAAGACAATATCGCTGATATAATTGCACAAAAGAAATTTGGAAAAGATCATCATGAACTTGATGACCTGGATCGTAGAAATGTTATTATGACTGCTAGATATCTAGCAAACGATCTAGAAGCATATCCTGATTTACTTGATGATCCAGATTATCAATCTGACTTTAAGAAAAAATATCCACAAGGGTTAGTACCGCATTGGGGGAAAAATTTAGATGGAACAGATGCGAAAGATTATTACCATTCCAGAAATGGTGGTTCAGGACCTCGCCCAGAATACAAGCATCCAGCATTTAAGACAATGTATCAATATGACGAACCTGGATATGATGAAAACTTACAAAAAAGAACTATGCAAGATCAGTATTATACTCGATCACAAGTAGCAAAAGATAATAATATACAATTCCAACCAAGACAAGACATTTATAATCTTAACACATCACAAGCAAATAAAGAAAGAGATGAAAGAATTGCCACTGGAAAATCTAATATCAAAAATATAGAAATAAAAAGAAAACTTAATAAAGCAACAACAGATACTCCTACTGATAGCACTCAGAAGAAATTTGCAAGGGATATCATGCAGAATAACACAGGTAATAATCAAAAGAAATGAATGTAAGCAAAGAAAACATTTGGCATTTTACTTGTGATTACTGTCAAGGTTTTTGGAGTATAGCGACTATGGATGAGTGGAACCCAAAAGAGTTATACTGTACACATTGTGGAAAACTAAATAAAAATGATAATGGAAAGTTTAGTGAGGCAAAGTTTAAAAAAGAGGAATGGTGTTCATGTGGACATAGAATTATAGATTGCGATTGCAAGCCAGGATGCGAATGTGGATGCAATAGTAAATTTTTAGGAGCATACTAATGAGAGCAAATGAATTTGTAAAATTATTAAAAGAAGAATATGATATAGGTCAAGATGAATTCCAGGATGCATATTATGATGAGATAGTTACAGTGGTAACCAATGTCTGGAAAAGAAAATACCCAGATGTTGAATTACATAACCCAGAAGATGAGTTCGGGTCTGGCCATACATTTGAAACAAAAACACCGTCACCTGAAGAGGGAGGTTTTACATTAAATTTTGGTTCTCAATTATATCACACCAAAGATGAACAAGGATCGCCTGAGAACCTGTTTTATATAGTTGTCTCAAATGCGTATTCAGGCAACTTCAAAGGTGTTGTACTAGATATGTTAGCGAGTGTATATACACTTATGGAAAGCAAACTACAAGAGTATGCACCTGGATCTAATAGAGCTGAATTTAAAAGAATGCTTGGCGTTCATCATAATAGAAACAATGAAGCATGGTCAAATATTGCAAGAAAACTAGGTGCAGTTGAAGAACCAAGGGGACGTGACCAATGAAAATGGACGACATATACAAATTAAAATATCTAGCAGGTATAACTGATAGAGATGGTAATAAAGTGAAAGAAGATAACGGCGGTAGTAATATAAGTATTACAGGCTCCGAAAAGGGACGCATTCAGCGTGAAAAGAACATACAGCCTGGAACAGATGAGTGGTTTAAACATTGGTTTTCAAAACCTCATCTAACTGGCGAAAAATCAACAGGAAAATAACATGGAATTAGAAACAATCATATTGTTTGCTTTAATGTGCAAACATGCAGTAGCCGATCTAGCTATACAATCATTTAGAGTACCATCTAAAAAGAGGCTTTGGTTAAACAGAGGATTACATTTACATGCAATGGATCACGCAGTACTAACATTTATAGTATTGTTATTCTGGGTTAATCCTTGGTTAGCATTGGGATATGCATTAATTGACTATATTGCACACTGGCATATTGATTGGTTTAAATCAAACATATTATGGGTATTTGGAATATCCAGAGAAGGTAAGGGGTTTTGGCGTCTACAGACAGTAGACCAGATACTACATTATGCTACATATATGTTTATTGTGTGGTTAATGGTATAAGAAGGATAAATAGTTGTATGAAGATAAATGAAATAGATTGTTGGGATGGTTACAAAAAAGATGGAACCAAGCCCGGCACAGGTAAAAACAAAGGTAAACGTGTAAACAATTGCGTCAAAGAAGACGAAGTTACACTAGATGAATCACAAGATTTCCATGAAGAGTTTGGATATCTAGGATACAGTATTGACGAAAGTGATCTTTTTGAAGCGGAATATCAAGGACGTACTGTTAAACTTAACAAGCCAACAAGAGGTGATGTTAAAAAGTTTAAAGTATATGTTAAGGACCCAAAAACTGGAAACGTTAAAAAAGTAAACTTTGGACATGGCGGAAGCAGTGCTAAATCAAAAGGTGAGAAGACTATGAAAATTCGTAAGTCTAATCCTAAAGCACGTAAGAGTTTCCGTGCAAGACATAACTGTGATAATCCTGGACCTAAAACAAAAGCTCGTTACTGGTCATGCAGGAAGTGGTGATTCTAGATGAGAATAACTGAAGTAGACAAAGGTTTAACACAAAGTGAACTGGATCAATTAGAAGTCTTTGCAGATAGATTATTTGCGAAGGTAGGCATTGATGTAGAGTTTACCCGTCACTTCTTAGATCGTGTAAATGACGAACGTAATGTAAAACAAATTACAGCAAGTGAACTTACAAGATTATTTAAACAAGAATATAAACGTTGGGGTAAACCTATTGCACAAATGGGCCCAGACTCAGAAGCAGTACTAAAAGATTTAGCAACAGACGTAAACATACCATTTGCTTTACGTTGGGACAAAGAAAACAACGAATTAGATCTCATTGCTAAAACAGTGATGCGTAAAAAGAATTTTAAAACATCTAACAAAGAGTTTGAAGTACAATCAGTTGATTACTCGTTAGATAATATACAACACAAAAAAGTATTTGAATCAATACAACAACTCAACGAAGCAGGCCCGGCAGCATTAGCAGTACCAGTTGGTATTGCGGCATGGAATGCCTATGTATATTCCAGATATGCTCAAGCAGCTTGGTTTACTGCAAAATTTACTGCAACTACAGCCGCAGCATATATTGTTGCTAATGCAGATGACTTTGGCTGGCTTGAAAGAAAAATGGCTTCATCGGCTATTCTTGCATATCAACTATGGGACAAAGTTAGAGGCGTACAAGATATGAGCAGTGTTCAGTGGAGAGACACTAATGCATCAGCAATGGCAGCCGGACAACAAGGAGCTGAAAATCCATTAGGTCCTAGGCCAACTGCAGATATTGACGGTGATCCATATGGTATTATAAATGCTAGGCAACAAGTAGCCGCAGGACAGTTAGGCGCACAAGCACGTTTAGATTTAGCGTTAGCAGATTTGGCCGCTGATCAAAAAGCATGGGATATTGAATCTAATAGAAATAAAGACAAGGATGCAAGTGCTGGCGCAATGGCATCAGGTCAAACAGGCGCTACTTTAACACAATTAACATTAGATGCTAGTCAACAATTAAATGGAGAACTAGCCGCAGGTGTAAGTGAATTAACTGCAAATGCAAATATAGAAACTGAAATAGATAACGAAGAATTAGATAAAATAGCAATAGCAACTGCTAATGCTCAAAATTTAGTAAGTGATAACAATCTTATAAAACTAGCAACTACAGTAACACAAGCAAGACAAAACGATGATAGTGATGCACAACTTATTTCATTAGCAACTAAAATTGCAACAGCTCAACAGGCAGCAGCCAAAGTAACTGCACAAAATACAGCCAGTGATGCTAAATTAATTGCACTTGGACAACAAGTAGCACAACAACAAGCAGATAAATTAGCAACAGAATTAAGTGATAAAAAACTAATTGCACTTGGACAACAAGTAGCACAACAACAATCAGATGCTAAAGCAACAGAATTAAGTGATAAAAAACTAATTGCACTTGGACAACAAGTAGCACAACAAAAAGCAATTGCGGCTGCAAATGCTACCAGTGATGCTAACTTAATAGCACTTGGACAACAAGTAGCACAACAACAAGCAACTGCACAAAATACAGCCAGTGATGCTAAATTAATTGCACTTGGACAACAAGTAGCACAACAAGAAATAGATACACAAAATGCAACAAGTGATGCAAAACTTATTGGACTAGCACAACAACTAGCAGGACAACAAGCAAATGATGTATCTGATGCAAAACTAATTGCACTTGGTCAAGCATATAAGGATGCTAAAACAAATGCAGCCAGTGATGCAAAACTAATTGCATTAGCAAATGCAGTAAATGATGTTAACATTGAACTTGATCTTCCAATTGATGGTACTAAAGATAATGATGTTAAAATTGATATTCCGGCTGAGATTCCATCCGATGTGACAACTACATATCCTGGAGATGCTGGTGCAATAGACGGAGTAGATAATCCAAAAATTGCTTATCCAATTCCACACGCCACTGATATTGATATAGCTGGCCCAAGTGCAATTGCAACAACACTAATTACTCCAAACAATAATAACAATAAGAAAAATAACAAAAAAACTAGAAAAAAATATAAAACAGGTGGAGATGATTCTGCATATTGGGATACAGATTTAAGAGGCTGGGTTAAAAAGTATGGAACATTTGAAAGCAAAGAATTTTTTAAAAAATATTTCACATTAAATGAAGGTGGAGCAATGCCAGGTGTTGGTGCTATTCATATTGATGAGATTACTCCAACACTACAAGCATTAGAAAAATCAATAGGTGTTGACTTAATGAACAACACATTAGGTAGTGTAGGTAAAAGACAATTCAGTGGAGACATTGATGTAGCACTACAAATACAACCAGAAGAATTACCAGCATTCATAGAAGAACTTAAAAAGAATCCACTAGTACTAGACATTGCTAAGACTAGTGTTATTATGACAAAAGTTAAAATTATGGACTTTGATGAATCTAAGTCAGATGGCAGACCACGTACAGGATTTGTACAAGTAGACTTTATGCCAGGCGACCCAGGTTGGATGAAAACTTATTATCACTCACCAAGTGAAACAGAATCAAAATACAAAGGCGTATATCGTAACATTATGATTGCTACATTAGCCGCAGTACACAACAGAGATAAAAGTGATGCTAAATTAGATGACGGTAGAGCTATGGAAGAAAGACGCTTTATGTGGAGTCCAACTGAGGGATTGTTGCGTGTACAACGCACACCAGTTCCTAAGAAAAGTGGCGATGGATATACTAAAAAGAATAAAAATGAAACAATAGACGGTCCTTGGAAACAACCAGATGAGATTGCAACACAACTAGGTTTAGACAGTGGAAAAGATTTAAACAGTTTTGAATCATTACTAGCCGCAGTTAAAAAGAATTGGACCAAAGAAAAATTACAGTATGTTATAGATGGATTCAAGCAAAACAATGTTGTACAAGACATTGGCGTGCCTGAGGAATTAGACGATGTTAATTAACGAAATAACAAAAGCGAATCTAAATGAAAGTAATGTTATTAGAGATGTTGCTAAAGAACTTAATATACCATTTGCAATAGCTATGGAACTTTCTAATAAAGAAAGTTCTCAAGGTCAGTTTGATAAAGATGGTAATACTATTGTAGGTGATAAAAACTTAAAAAATAAAGCATATGGAATGTCTCAGGTTAGATTGCCTGCATTAAAAGATGTCAATAGGTTATATGGAACAAACTATTCATTAGATGATATAAAAAATGATGCAAATATAAATGCTAAGGTAGGATTATTGTATTTTAAAGCACAAGGTGATTTTTATGGTGCAACAGATTATATAGAACAACTTAGAGGATATAACGGCGGTCCTAACGCAATTAAAGGTGATGTAGCATCAGCAAATAGTTATGCAAATGATATTTTTGATAAAGCAGTGATGAATTACAATGGCGCAGATGCGTTAGAAAACTTTGGGCTAAACGAAGCTAGTCCTTGGGAATTACTTAAAAGAAAAGTAACACCAGTAGTACAAAAAGACAAATACCAACGTGTTGCAGAAAAACTACATGCAATGTTATTACGCAAACAAAAAGAAAACGGTGGTGTATTTAGACATGCATTAGGTTGGTACACATATAATATTGGTACTTCATACAAAGGCATTGATCATAAAGTTCTTCATCAATATTACTTAGATAATTTTGATGTAGTTGTTGATTAATACACTTGACAACTATATACATTATAATGTATAATGTAGGCTAAGAGGAACCTATGACAGACAAATATTGCATATACACAAACAACTTTACATTCGTTGACAACGACGGCTATGTAGCGTTATGTTGTAAAAATCTAAAAAACAAATTATCCAATTATCACATAAAAGATTATAAACTTAGTGAAATATGGAATAGTCCCGAAATGCACGCCGTCAGAGCAGAAATAGCCTCCGGTGGTGAACCTAATGGTTGTTTTAAATGTTACGATCCCGAAAGAGATGGAATACGTAGTTTTAGACAAAAAGCATTAGGAATGATTAATAGAGGAATTCCATTTGAAGATGAAAAAATACATGCACTTGATTTAAGATTAGGTAACGTATGTAACTTGTCATGTGTTATGTGTTTTGCTGGTAATAGTAATAAAATATTACATCAACACAAATCAATGGCTGAACATTTTGATTGGAAAGAAGGCAGACTAGAAAAAGAAGCAGTTAAGTATCACAAAAGCAATTACGACTGGAGTGATGATCCGCAAGCATGGGATAACATTATTAGCAGTGTAGATAAAAATCTAAAGCATGTTTATCTAGCAGGTGGTGAACCTTTTTATCTTAAAAACTTTCCAACAACAGTACAACGTCTAGGCAGCTTGGCTCCTGGTGCTAGATTTGTTATTAATACAAATGGCACAAGACTGTTAAGAGAAAAAGATTTAAAACAACTAAAAACAGTGGAAAATGTATTCCTAAGATTTAGTGTAGACGGTTGGGGCGCCGCAGATGAGTGGACTAGGCAAGATACAGTGTGGGAAGAAAAACTACAAGTAATGGATCAGTACTATAATCACTTTAAATTAAAAGTGTGGGACATTACAGCTAATAGTTTAAGTGTAAGGCACATACCTACACTTATCAAACATTTATGGGAAAAATACCCAAATGCAAAAGTACAAATTCGTCCAGTTGTTAATAAAACCGAAGTTCTTATGGAAAACATTCCAGATAGATTTAAAGCAGAATCATTGCGTTTCTTTGAAGAAAATAAACTAAGACTCGAAGGAGTTGATCATGTTATAAATGAAATGCGTAAACCATTTAATAATGATATGAAACGTAAACATACAGTAAGACATTTTGTAAACTATTACGATACACATGGAGTAGTTACTCTAGATAGTTTTGATCCTGAGTTAGCAGAATGGATCAATAGCGATGCAGAAGAATAGTTTTTGTTCCATTCCTTGGATACACGCCGCAACTAAGACAAACGGAACTAGTCGAGTTTGCTGTTTAATGAGTAATCACGATAGTGGCAACGGCGGGCTTACTGGACAAAGTTTTAAAACTCATACAATAGAAGAAATACATAACAGTGAATTTACACGTAAGATTCGTAAACAATTTTTAGCAGGTGAAAAGCCAGCAGAGTGTAATACATGTTGGGTTAAGGAAGATAATGGTGGTCAAAGCAGGCGTACATTTACTAATAGGATGTATAAAGAATTTGATTACGATAAAGCAGTACAAGTAACAGATGTAGACGGCACTACAACACAGATGCCCATATATTGGGATTTAAGGTTTGGTAACTTATGCAATTTAAAATGTGTAATGTGCGGACCTCAAAGCAGCAGTATGTGGTACAAAGACTGGGCAAAAGTTCACTCCACTGATCATTTTTACGACAGCGGTACAAAAATCAACATTTCGGACGTATCCAAACAAAACAGGAAAGATCGTGAATCGGATTATGATTGGTGGGAAAGTGAACACTTTTGGGAACAGTTAGATACACACAAGGAACAACTACAACACGTTTACTTAGTAGGTGGTGAGCCTATGTTAGTAGAACCTCATTATAAATTTTTACAAAAGCTAATAGACAGTAATATAAGTAAAAATGTAGTACTGGAGTACGATACAAATATCACAAATGTACATCAACGTGCAATTGATCAATGGAAACATTTTAAAAAGTTAATGCTTAGGGTAAGCATAGATGATTTTGGTGAGCAGAATGATTATATACGTTTTCCTAGTAAATGGTATAAACTAAATGAAAATATACAACGTATCAAAGAGCTTATACCAAATACACAAATAGAAATAAGTGTTACTTGGCAAATGCTTAATGCATTCACAATATTAAACTTATTAGATCATTTTAATAATTATCATATTAATATAAGAATACTATCACATCCTGCACATATGGATGTAAAGCACTTACCAAAACAAGCAAAATTAGATATTATAAATATGTATAATAGTTCTGTACATAAAGATAAACTAAAACATTTAATAAATTATCTGAATAATACATTAGACTACGATGGTAATCCATATGATTGTATGATTTTCTTAGAAAAGTTAGATGAAATACGAGGCACAGATTGGAAAAAAACGTTTATTGAATTACATAAATCGATAAATACTTAAAACAAAGGCATACTATTATGAAAATACATGATATCATAACTGAAAATAACGGTGTTAAGAGAGTTAACACTGGTATTGACATGAAGGCAGCACTGGCTAAACGAGCTGCACAGATATCATCACCAGGAACTAATCCAACCTTAAATACTAGAACAAACGTTACTAGAAATAGCAATTCAGCTACAGGTACTACACATAAAACATTTAGCAAGTATATATCTAAAACAGGCGATCTGGGTGGAACATCATTAAGTAAAGTAAACAATATAAAAAAATCAGCAGATGGAGCCACAGGCACTAGCACAAAACGATTTGTTAGACCAGGTGGAGCAGGAACACAAAGCGTAACAGACGTTGGTACTGGGCAAACAACTAATACTAAGTTCCAATTAAAAGGTCCACAAAGTTGGGCATACGATAAACCAAAAACAACTAATAAGGTAGCTAACCTAAATGCTTCTAAGAAAATAAAAGAAGATGGTGTAATTGTTCCAGGTGTTAACACTACAGTAGATGTTAAGCCAGGGCAAACTGAAAAAGAAGCGGCCAAGTTTTTTGGAAAAGGCAAACCAGCAGAATTACACAAAAAAGCACGTAAGAATAGTAATGCCCATAATTTATATAATTTAGGTTTAACAGAAGATAAAGACATACCTAAAGAGGGAAAAAGAAAATAAGTCATGATAGTTTATATTGTACAAATGGAAAAGTCAAAAACAGCAGGTTGTCATTCCGTTGATTACAGAGATGTAGATGAGCCTCACAGATATGTAGCAGGAGTATTCACTAATTATAAGCAAGCACACAAGGCAGGCGAAACAGAAGTTAAATGGCGCCATGGAAGATACAATTATCATATACATGATTGTGTCTTAGATCATATTAACAAGAGTAAAATAAAATATGAAATATGTGAAGAAAATACATATGGTGAGCTTGCACCAGCATACAAAATCATAGATGTAAGAAATAAACTAAATAAGAAATAAACTAAACAAATGAAAATAAATGACATATTAAAATTACCTAATATAGAAATAGGCGACGAGATACTTGTGGGTAAATTTAAAAACCGTAAAGCAACTGTAACTGGTTTTGCAGTAGATGACAACAATCAACCTGTGTTAAAAACAACTAAAGGCGATCAAAAACTATTCAAACCTAGAATAGTTAAACTAATGGATAAGTAAAATGAATATAGAACTGAGACGTTTTCAGTCAACTCACCTTTTCCAATTAAGAAGTATACTAACAAAAGAAACTGCAGAACAATGTAACTTAGAGTGGCCATTCACAAAAGAGGTTGCAGAATCTTTCATTTCAAGTTATAATACATGGGGTATATGGATTAATAATGGAATACTAGCAGGTGCGGTAGAAGTCAAAGAAGACTTTGAAACTGCATACTTTGTTAGCGAAAAGTATAGAAATGTAGGAATAGCAACAGAAGCCGTTAGGTTATGTAAAGAAGAATTTCCTGGCAAGCAACTTTGGTGTGTTATTAATCCAAAAAACACATACAGTTTAAAAGTAGCCAATAATGCAAATTTAAGAATAAATTTTATTAGTTAGAAGAAACATGTCAAATAAAAAATTTAATAAAGAAGAACTAAAGGACACACACGGTCCTATGAACAGTGTAGCAAAAGACGATGCATTAGTATGGGCTGGAGCACCAGACGTAAAGCATTTAAGTAAACTAGAACCTCATAAACGTAGAGAGGTTATTGCTAAAAAACAAAAAGCAAAAAACAGTAGTAAAAAACATGATAGAAATTTAGGTAAGCAAATACTTAAAAATATAGAGGAGTAACATATGGATTTTTCAACACATGATAAAGACGGAAACAAATTAAAATCAATAGTGCCGGCAGCTAACAGAAGTTTTCAGGCCAGTTGGTATGAGAATTGGAAAACCGATCCAGCATTAGTAGAACCAAGTGCAGAAGATATTAAATGTGAATTACAACTTCAAGCACTTAGTACAGTAGAACCATTGAAATGGGAAATTGACTTAGGCTGGTTCAAAAAAGAAATCAAAGCCTATGATGATAAGTGGGTTCCATATTTACGTAGAGAAGGTGTAGTAAACAACAGAGAAGGCCTATGTTTAGTAGGACTACCGGGCGATGATCCTTGGGATAGTTTAAGTATGCCTGAAGCCATAAGACGTGCAGGTAGGGAATTATCCGAATTAGATTTTAATACTCCTACACAGTTATATCACGATTTAAAAAGTTTACAACCATTATTAGACTATTGGAGTCCTATTGGTAGAACTATAATTGTTAACAGTGGTGCAGGCGGATGGTTTCCACCACACAAAGACCAACCACTATTAAACAGAGAGTGTTTTAGAGTAGCGGCATTTGTATCAAATAATACAACACATGATGCATATGAATGGCAAATGGATGGGCGTATTTGGCCTATTAAAGCAGGTGGTGTATACTACATAGACACACGCAAAACACATAGAACACACAGTTGGAAGCCAGATAGCATGCATGTAATAATGAATATACCCAAAACATGGGAAAATGTTATGAAACTAATGAGTGCTACACTCAATTACTAAGGGTTTCTAATCGAATTAGATAAATACTTGTATGAAGATTACGGACATAATAACCGAAGATGCTGACGCAGGAAGTACAATGGCAGGTAATATTGCTAGTGTTTCTTTTCCTATGACGCCCGGAACCAAGAAAAAAGACGCTCGTAAGGCAGTTGATCCTAACGGATACTTAGGTAATGGTAAACGTAAAAAGCAAAGCGTAGGTTATACCGAAGAAGTAAAGGTTATCAGACGATGAGAGCAGACCAATTAGAAAGCATTTATGCAAAAAACAGAGACGAGCCTATGAATCCTGAAGTATTAATACAAGGATATGGTAGACTTAATCTTAAACAAGTAGAGGCTAAAGTAGTATCTATGTTTAAAGAGATTGCACAAATGGGTGAAAACGGAGATTGGGAAAATGTTGAATACAATCTAAACAAAGGTTTAGTACAAACATTTATAAAAGCCATCAATGAAACCTATGAAGAATTAGAAACAATTAGAAAACGCGGCGGTAAGAACAGTCGTGGCATTAATAAGAGGTAACGACATGGATAATAACCACCCAACATATAAGAAAATTGATAATACTTTCAATCGTGTTATGGACGAAATTAGCAAATTTGAAAAAGTATTTCAGCCAGGAGGCAAATTAGAACAAGCTATAATGGAAATTGAAGGTGACCCGTCATCTTTATCAAGTATAGTACTTGCATTATCAGAGGCGTTTGATGCCTTAAGAGAAGGTAGTCAAGGAGCATTAGATCACATAGACTATCCTAATGAACAATTAAGTAAGAAGAAAAAAATTACACCAGGCACACCAGTTGATATGGTAGCAGAAGGCGTATTAGACGGCGGAGACGAAGATGGATTTATGGCTCGTAGCCAATTATACTTCCTAGCCAGAGATGCAATTAAATTACACGGTATTGTAAAAGACCAAGATGATTTAGCACCATGGGTTTCGAGTAAGATTGCACAAGCTTCAAAGGATATGGATTCAGTTCGTCGTTACACTGAATACAATGCCATGAAAGCTGAAATCGAACCAGAAGCACATGCACACGAAATGCCACAAGAGATGCCACAAGAGATGAATGAAGGTACTATGATTGGCGGACTAATGAAATATGATGGTCAACCAGAAGGCGAATATGCAGACGCAGTAGCAAGATATAAAGAATTTATGTCTCAACCTCGTCCACCAAGTGAAGCAACAACTGATATGGTACAAGGCTTTATATTTGACGATGAGTTATTAGATAGCCTAAGCGAAGCTGAAGATGGCGGAGATGTACTTGATGTTAGATATATTGTTCAAAGCAGACTAGAAGATTTCTTTGGTCCAGACTTTGAACTAGGTGAAAGTGTTGTTTACGAAGCAAAACAAGATATGTGCCCAGAAGCATGTTGTGGAAAGCCTATAACAGAATGCAAATGTGGACCAGATTGCGAACACTGTGATTGCCATTCAAAGAACTCAGCAATGAACGAAGGCATGGATTTTGATGAAAAACGCAATGACGATTTACAAGTTATAGCAAAAGACATGTTTAAAAATGCATTAGCAAACGCTAAGAAGAAGGTGAAGTAATTATGTTTACTATGGCCCAATTTGAAAAGAACGAAGATAATAATTATCATACAGAAAATGGTATTGAAATGGCAAAACATTTTGGTACTGAAGATGAACAAAAGTTAATGTTACAAATTCAAAAAGATCATTATGCTCGTGGGCATATTAACCCAGATGAAATTGAAGCACGTAATGGTATCGTTAAAAAATATTGGCACATGCTAGAAAGCATTTGTGAAGGTGTTAGCGATGATGAAATTGCAAAACATTACAGAATGTTAAAACTTCCAAGTATGAAGTCATGGGAAAAACTAGTTAAAATGGGCCTTCCTAAACAAAAGGCTAATGAAGACTCAGGACATGATAGACAATATTATAGAGATCTAGACAAAGGCCAACTTAACCACACTAAATCAATGTTAATGAAAACTGCATCTCAATTAGAAGTAGCAATTAATCAAAGATCAAAATTCAGTAGAGAATTAATGGGAAATGGCGATAAAGCCGGTACAGGCGATCTGTATAATATGTTAGACAAACTCAACAAATTAATTGAAGAGTGGGACAACGAAACAGAATTATACGGAATGTAAGGAGAGCTATTATGAGATTAAGTAATTTAGAAGAAGGTAGTTATAATAACGCACCAGAGCCAAAGAAAATGCAAGTAACAGTTGCTGATAAAAAAAGTAACACTGAAGCATGGAAACGTTATCAAGCAGGCGACTCAAGATACGAATTTAAAAATCCAACAACTGAAGCAGAAAAACAATCAGACATTAGAGAAGATTCTAAAGGCAGAGCTGAAAGTATAAAAAACATTGACGAGATTCTAGTAAAGATGGGTGCTGATGCTCCAAGCGATATCATTGCTGATATTATGCATTGGATTGATGCACACCCAGGAGAAAACTTAGAAGACTTAATAAGACAAGCTAATGGTTATTACAACGATGAATTAGAAGAATCAACAACAGTAACTGAAGCAGGCGGATATTACACACAACCAATATACGACATGATTAAACAACATGGTTATCCAAAAGTAATGCATGAACTACTAACAAGTTTAGATGCAGATGTAATACAGGATTTTATAAACCGTGCAGAGTTAGATGAAAATACATATGATACTAAAGACTTTGAATTTAATCCAAGAGCTGGACATAGAGACCAAATGTCACATCCAGAAAATCGTGGATTAGATGCAAATCCAAATAAATCATATAGTCCACGTCCAAAAGCTCGTCCAAAGAATCTTAAAGCACCTATGACAAGCCCACGTCCAAAAGCTCGTCCAAAAGATTTAGAAATGAAGTTCAATATTAATAAAGCAGTACAGCAGGCAGTAGCAAGTGAAGGCAAAAGCCCACACAAAAAAGGTACTGCAAAGTACAAAAAGCATATGGCGGCAATGCATGCAGAATCAAAGATTAATGAGTTTGGTCCTGATGAACGTTATATGAAGATTGGCAATAATACAATGATTGCAAATAAGAAAACAGGTAGTGTAAGCAGTACCTTAAATTTAGGTGGTGATAAATCAGCAACTGTTAATAATCATCTTAACAAAGATGGTTCAGTTGGTAAAGTTAGTGCAAGAGGAACAGTAAATGGTGTAAAGTTTAAAGCCAGTAACAATGTAACCGGTACTGCACCTAAGGCATCAGCAAGTATGCGAGGCATAACTATTAACGCATCTGAAGAACCAAAAGTTAGAGAAGCAGGTTCACCGTGGACTACTACAGGCAAGCATCCAGAAAAGATGACAACTGATGAGCTATGGAGCGAAATTGCAGTATTTGATCATATACAAGACAGAGGTGAACGTTTAACACCAAAAGATATGATGAGATTGGATTCATTGTTTAGTTACATGGATACCGCAGAAATGAACGAAGCTATAAAACGCAAAGCAGATTCTATGATGGAATCAGCTAAGTTGAAGAAAAATAAAAACAAATAGGAGTATATTATGTTTAATTGGATAAAAAAGATGTTTGGCGCAGGCGCTAAAGAACAAGTATGGGTATCTAAGCCCAAAGTGGAAGTAAAGAAAACTGTTACTAAACCTATTGTTATTAAGCCAGCATTTAAAAACAAAAAAGAATTAGCAAAACTAACCAAAGGCAAGATGGAAGAAATCGGCAGAACGTACGGTGTAGAACTTGATAAAAGAAAAAAGAAAGATGCACTAGTTAACGAACTTTGGAAAGCAATTAAGAAATAAGGAATTAATAACATGCGTTTAACAAAACTATTTGAAGCAGGCGATATTGATAGAATAAAGAATTTATTAATTGACAAAATTACTTCGTCAGACGAAGAAGCATTATTAAAAAAACTACTAAATGCTATGGAATCATCAGGAATAGATGAAAGACTTGTCCAAGCTCTTGCACAAGACCCAGATGCTAAAAGTTTTGGCGTTGACAAAATTGTTGCAGATGTAATGAACGTTCCAGGAACAGTAGCGGAAAAGACTCACTTTGCTGATTCGTACTCAAAAGGTTTTATTAATATAAGTGAATTACTCAAAGGTAGTAAAACTACATTAGAAGCATTGTTACAAAACCAAGCAAAGATTGATCCTGCAAATGAGGAAGAACAAGCAGTTCCGTTTGTTAATAGAGTATTTAAAAGAATGCTATTAGCAGACTACAAAGCTCAAGGCGAAGGCACAGGGGAAGTTGCTCTTGCAGTTCTTTCACCTATAATATTTAAAACAAGTGGCGGTAAAGCAGCTGTAGGTGATATAATTGTTAAGGGTGACATAAACCATAGAGTTGAAGTTAAAGCACGAGTACCAAGTAAAGACGGTAAGGGTGCAGGTAGCCCAGGTAAATTTGCAGATGCAAAAATTTATGCAGGTTGGAGGCCAGGAAAAATGTCTGATGTAATTAAAAAATATTATCCAGAATTAGCAAATAGAGTAGCATTAGTTGAGAAGCCTAAAATGGGAAAAACAACACACTGTATTACAGGTTCAGGACCAAACACTATTGTATCACTAATAGACCCAGAAAAGTTGCCACAATTTGCAGAAGATTTTGCTACCGTTGTGTCATTTTTAGGACCTTCATTTAAGCAAAATATAAAAAATGCTATAATAAGCAATAACTCACAAGCATTACAAGATAATGTTGTTAAAATGGTTCACGATAAGTATTATGAAGTTAAATCTAAAAGCGAAGATGAGAAATTAGACGGTATTTTAATACTAGATATACCTAGTAACACAGTATTTTATTCACAAGGATTTGACCAGATTCAAAAAGCAGGCGGTCAAGTACCTGGATTTTATGTAACAGATCCAAATGGCGGACCAATGGGTGAAGCCAGAGACTTTGCGCCAGGCATTCGATTTTAAAAATATGTGGGAAATAATTGAAAGAATGGCAACAGACCGTCTATGGGTATACACTGCTCTAGTAGGAAGTATATTCGGTGCGTTGTTTGTAGCATATTTACGTGGAACTAGAATTAGTGCATGGGCTTTCAGCAAATGGTCAGCATTGCTAAACTTCTTTGTTACACGCTATGGTTGGACATGGTTCCAACAAGATCCAAATGCTTGGAAAAAATTACACCCAGAACTTACTAAACGCATAGAAGATTTAGAAAAGCGTTTAGCCTGGATAGAAAAAACTACCACACGAAAAGTAAAATAACAACGCTGTAAGTTGTTATATCTCAACCTATCAAAAACCTCAAAAAACAATTGACTTTATCATAATTATCGTATATAATTATAACTAATAAACCAGGAGAACATCTATGAGCATCACATTTAATCAAGCAGATATTGAGAAACTAAAAACACTAATAAAAGAAGGTATCCAAGTAAGCCAAGAAGTGGAAACACTTAATGAAGGACTAAGAGATACTGTAAAGCATATTGCAGAAGAAATGGGTATCAAGCCTGCAATTATTAACAAAGCTATTAAGGTAGCATACAAAGGCGAACTACACAAGCATAGAGATGACTTTGATACACTTGAAACTATACTCGAAAGTGTTGGGCGTCCTGATTAATGGAACAACGCAAAAAACTCAATGACAAAATAAAAGAACTTGACAGTACTAGGGTATTTAAAAAGATAACACCCAAGGGTGATTTATCCTGGTATGTCAAGTGGGTATCAGTGATACTGATACTAATAGCAACAACGGCTAGAGCTACAGGAACAATACCACAAGTTGACTTATGGTTTGGATTGTTTGGAACTATGGGTTGGCTATGGGTTGGTATGTTATGGCATGATAGAGCATTGGTATTTCTAAATGGTGTATTAGTTACAATCATAGTAATGGGCCTTATGAACTATTATTTTGGGGCATAGTTTTGATTGATAAGATAAATGCAATATGGGGCATAGATAATAATACAAGTAACTTAGATAAGTTTACAGGTTACGAACATCTATACGATAAGTTTGACACTTATACAAAAGAAGTATATTATGCAAACCCAGAACAAACCATACAAGAAGTGTATGATTTATATCGTAGTGTAAACCTTGTTCCAATTACATACTTTACAGAGCAAGGAATGATTGATGAACTCAAGCATTTCAAAAGCAGAGGCTATAATCACGTAACAGATAATGTTCAAGGACTAGGCAATAACGCAGGTTCCTCTATTGGAAGATTTTTGTTTCCTAATATGATGACTGCTGAACCAAAAGGCAGAGGCTCAAACAGTTTACGAGATAGGTTCTTAGATGAGAAAAAACTTAAAAGAGCAATACGCATTTGTTTTGAATTCAGAGACAGTAACAAACTTGTGTACCCAATGTCGTTGAGAACTGCATTAGAATTAGTTACTGGAGAGAATGTTACTAACTTTAAAGCCCAACACGCCAGAAGTATTGTAGAACATTTGTGTCCTGTTATGTGGGGCAGAGTATATGACTACAGTATGGGTTTTGGTGGCAGACTGTTAGGAGTAAGTGCAAGTAATATGAACTACACTTATATTGGAACAGATCCTAACACAGAAACATTTGCTTATTTAGAATACTTAAATGAACTATTGGGTGGACCTGGAAAAGACAATGAACTATATTGTAGTACAAGTCAAGATTATCAATGCGAAGATATTGATTTAGCATTTAGTAGCCCACCTTATTTTAACTTAGAAAAATACAGTGATGAACCTACACAGTGTATGGTAGAGTTTGACAACCTTGATCAATGGTTTGAAGGATACGCAGTACCAACAATGCAAAACATATACAATGGATTAAACAGTGATGGTATCTTTGCAACAAACATTGCAGACTATAAAACATATGGACAAAAAGAACCTATCTTAGTTGTAGACCGTTGGATCGAAACTGCTGAAAAGATTGGATTCAAACATACTAACACAATTAAAATGTTACTAAGCACACGACCTGGTGTTGGTAACGATCGTAAAGAAGGTAGACAAAAGTGGGAAGGAGTATACGTTTTTGGAAAATAAAGTACTAGTACAAAACAAACTGTTAAAACGTGCAACTCCTGAAAATACTTATTGCACAAGTCCATGGAACGAAATTCATATTCATGCTACAGGTAAAGTTAGAATGTGTTGCCAACATCATGGAATAGATAAAAATATCAATGATGTAACATTATCAGAAGCATTTAATAGCGACGAATATCGGACTGCAAGAAAAGAAGTTATGTCTAATATATGGCCTAAAGGATGCGGCCAATGTGTTAAAGCAGAATCACATTCCGGATTTAGTATGCGTTATATGAATACAGAATTAGTAAATGATGCTAAACGCTGGCACCAAACATTTGGTTTACCCAACACAATTCAAAAAATAGGAATAGATTTTAGTAATGCATGTAATTTAAGATGTACAATTTGTGACCCTAACAAAAGCACAGGCTGGTACAAAGATGCCAAAATGCTACATAATGCATTAGGAGAAAAAGAATCCTGGAGAGCATATAATCATGCATCAGACAAACCTTATGGGATATCGGTAGATTTTGTTGATAAGAATTTAACAACTTTATTAAATGCAAAACATATAGAGTGTGGCGGCGGCGAGCCTTTTTATATGCCACAGTTTCTTTATCTAGTAGATAAGCTAATTGAACATGATTATAAAGGTCGTTTAAAAATTATAACAAACGCAACATTGCTCAAAGAAGAAATGTTAGAAAAACTAAAAAATATTAATGCTTCTTTTGTAGTAAGCATGGACGGAACAGGACATGTATATCCGTATATGAGACCAAGTACACCATTTGGGAAATACAGTTGGGAAGAAATTGAACAGAAATTGTTCAATATATTTGATAACTATCATTTAAATATATCTTATACTCCAAACATTCTTAATATTTATAATATACCAGATTATTTAGAATGGCTAAAACATAAACTTATACCAAGAAAAGTTAATAATGTTTATACTAAAGATAGATTTTTTAATGAATGTGTTACTTCACCAAATTATTTGCGTATTGCAGTACACCCAGATGAAGATTACAAACATAGATTAGCAGACATGTTAGAAGCAAGAAGTGACGGGGATCACTTTAGTGATATCATAATGCAATGTAGAAAAACAAGAACAGATAAAGAAATAGATGATTGGAAATTCTTTTGTAAGACTACTGATCTTCTTGACAAACATAGAAAAACAAGTATAATTAAGTATGTACCCAAATTAGAGAAATATTGGATTAAAGAATGAGCTACGTAGACGCACACCACGATAAGAACAAAGACATTGTACAAGTTGTAGAACGAATCAACGGCAAAAGAGAATTTAAAGAAATTCCTGCCAAGTACACATTTTATTACAAAGACCCCAAAGGTAAATTTACAAGTATCTTTGGTGAGAAGCTAGAACGCATTGTGTGTAACACAAGCAAAAAGTTTAACACTGAGAAAAAGATACATGGACACAAAGGCTTGTATGAAAGTGATGTAAATGTTATTTTTAAAACATTCGCAGAGAATTATGATCCACAATCAGTTCCAGAGCTAAATGTTTGTTTCTTTGATATTGAGACAGACTTTAATAAAGAAGTAGGGTTTGCTCCACCTGAAGATCCTTTTAATGCTGTAACGGCAATTAGTTTACACAACAGTTGGATGAATGCAACAATTTGTCTTGCTATTGGTCCTAAAACTATGACGTTTGAAGAAGCAGAAACTGTTACTAATAAGTTTGAGAATACTATTCTGTTTAACACAGAACGAGAAATGCTTGAAGCGTTTTTAGACTTAATTGACGATGCAGATATTTTAACAGGTTGGAACAGTGAAGGCTTTGATATTCCGTATCTTGTAAACAGAGTATCTAGGGTAATGAGTAAAAGTCACACACGCAAGTTCTGTTTATGGGATATGCTTCCCAAAGAACGAAAGTTTGAACGTTTTGGTGCAGAGCAACAAACATATGATTTACATGGTCGTGTACACATGGATTATATGCAATTGTATAGAAAGTATACATATCACGAGATGCACAGTTATTCGCTAGATGCAATTGGTGAATATGAATTAGGTGATCGCAAAGTAGATTATGAAGGCACATTAGATCAACTATATAACAATGACTTTGAAAAGTTTATTGCTTATTCAAGACAAGATGTTGACTTGCTTGTAAACTTAGACAAGAAGCTACAGTTTATTGACTTAGCAAATGTGTTAGCACATTCTAACACAGTGTTGCTACAAACAACAATGGGTGCGGTTGCACAAACAGACCAAGCTATTATTAACGAAGCACATACTAAAGGCTTAATTGTTCCTGACAAGCGTTACGACAGAGATTCAACACAAGCCGCAGGTGCCTATGTTGCAACACCTAAAAAAGGTATGCATAAATGGGTTGGAAGTATTGACTTGAACTCACTGTATCCTAGTATTATTCGTAGTTGTAATATGAGTACTGAAACTATCATTGGGCAGGTGCGACATTCTTACACAAAAGAAATGATTCAAAAGGCTCGTACAGTTGCTGAAGCATGGGAAGGAAAGTTTGCTTGTCATGAGTATGAACTTGTAATGGATAAGAACATTGACGAATTGCTACACTTAGACTTTGAAGATGGAACTAGTTTTGAAGCCACTGGCGCAGAGATATATGAAATTGTGTTTAACAGTGGACAACCTTGGATTATTAGTGCTAACGGAACTATCTTTACATACGAGAAAAAAGGTATTATTCCTGGATTACTAGAGCGTTGGTATGCAGAGCGTAAAGAACTACAAGCAAAGGCTCGTGATGCTAGAGCAGAAGGCGGAGACAAGTTTGCGTTTTGGGACAAGCGACAGTTGGTTAAAAAGATTAACTTGAACAGTTTGTACGGTGCGTTACTTAATCCTGGCAGTAGATTCTTTGATAGTAGGCTAGGACAATCAACTACATTAACAGGTCGTTGTATTGCAAAACATATGGCCGCAGAACTTAATAAGATTATTGCAGGCGAATATGATCATCAAGGTAAAGCAATTGTATACGGTGATACGGATTCTACATACTTTAGTTCATATCCTATGCTCAAAGATCAAATTAAAAACAAAGAAATTAATTGGGATGTTGATACTATCATTAGTTATTATGATGCAATTTGCGAAGAAGTAAACAAAACATTTCCTGGATTTATGAGTAGGACATTTCATACTACACTAGACTTGGGTACAATTATTGCCGCTGGTAGAGAAATGGTAGGTAGTGCAGGTTTGTTTATTACAAAAAAGCGTTATGCAATGTTAGTAATTGATAACGAAGGTAAACGAGAAGATGTAGATGGTAAAGCAGGTTATATTAAAGCAATGGGACTGGACCTAAAGCGTAGTGATACACCACCCTGGATGCAAGACTTTTTAAAAGATGTATTACTTGAAGTACTAACAGATGCTGAAGAACAAGCTATACTTGATAAGATTATTGAATTCCGTAAAGAATACAGAGAAAAGCCTAGTTGGCAAAAAGGTTCTCCAAAGCGTGTTAACAACCTTACTGCATACAAAGGTAAAATGAAGAAGTTTGAAAGAGAACGTAAAGTAGCACACAACAATAACAAAACAACAGGCGAGCTTAAAAAGCCAGCAATGCCAGGACATGTTACTGCCGCACTTAACTGGAATAAGCTAAGAGAGATTAACAGTGATAATTATGCTAATGAAATTGTTGACGGTATGAAAACTATTGTTTGCAGACTAAAAGACAATCCACTTGGAATGACAAGTGTGGGTTATCCTACAGATGAAACAAGACTTCCACAGTGGTTTTTAGACTTGCCGTTTGATGATGATCATATGGAATACACAGTTGTAACTAAAAAACTAGAAAATCTTTTAGGTGTGTTAAAATGGGATTTAGATAAGGCGGCAGCTAAAAGTAATTTTAACAGTTTGTTTGAGTTTTGATATGGTAGCACTAGGACACGATATACAAACAAAGTTAGATAAACTAACTGAATGGAATAAGCGACACGGTGGTCCTTATGACAGAGGTGGAGCTGACAGTTATTATGGGCGAGGTTGTAGACCTCATTATTATACAGGCGATACACACAATAGTAACAGAATTGAAGAATGTGATATGACAGATGAAGAGATTAGAGCATACAAAGCCGGTTATTTTGACAATGAAAACGACGGTGATTTCAAAGATTGGGGCTAAAATAGCCTAAAAAAACCAAAATAAATTAAAATAAATTTAAGACCCTTGCTACATAAGGGTTTTCGTGCTGGCTAAAAGGTTGACAATACCAAGAACTCTTGTTATAATATATACATATTAAACAATAAAGGAAGGATATGAAAAACTCTAAAGCATTTTTAAACAGTTTTAAAACAAAATATATGGTTACAATACGTCCTATTGATGCAGATTGTTCACATGTTGATAATGTTTATGTAAACGCATTTGGCTTACAAGACGCTATGAACAGAGTAGATGCGGCAGTTGATCATTTAGAGTATGCAGTACAAGATATTATACCAGCAGGACATGATTTGTTTGGAATTGAAGAAAAATGCTGTGATAGAGTATCAGTAAAAGATATTGGTATTGCTAATGAGTTTTTTGGTATTACATTTAACTAATATGAAAAACATAATAATAGCAGTAGCGATAACATTTGCAATTATATTTGCATTCATTAGTAGTGTTGAAGCAAAGCGAGTAGGTGTACTACAAGAACAAATTGAAGCACATAAACTAGCAATGACATTTGCCAACGATGCAATACACACATTTTATAATCAAGTGAAAGTAGTAAGTAAATGATTGAATTTATCTTTGAAGTACTAGTAAAGTTTGTTAAATGGTATTTCATAATTTGGTTTATGTTTTGGGTTATTTCAAAAATAGCCGGGTAAAAAGGTTGACAACAGTATTGACTTATGTATAATATTAAATATACGGAGAGTAGAATGGTAACAGATACAACAAAATTAGTTGCATATATTAACTGGCTTAATGCTAAAGGGCAAGCAATGATGGAAGACGATCCTCATTTGTGGGTTGGAATGTTAACTACTGATTTAGACCATTGGGCAAGTTATGGAATTACTACTCCAGATCAACTAGGTGAATACCTAGATGCACAGTCGGGAGACTTTTAGATAGAATTTTATTAACAGTAAACTTAACTGTTAAAAAGGGGAAAAAATCACTTAAATACACTAGTGGTTAAGAAATTAATTGCTCTGATGTGATCGCAGAAGCAATGACGAAGAATTGGTCGGTCACGTAAAAATAAAATATAGGAGAAAACTATGTTAGATAAAATCAAAGGTGCCGTTTCAGGTGCTATGGATATTGGCGTAATGCTAATTGGCCTTGCTATCGTTCTACAAATCGTATTCGGTGGTTCTGTTCCTTTCTTAGGTGGCGATGTAATCGGTACTGTAATCGGAATAGTTGGTCAACTAGGTGCAGCTGGTCTTACTGGTCTAATCGCTGCAGCAGTGTTGTGGAAGTTATTTGATCGTGACTAAAAGTAAAGTTTTTTCAATTTACTAACTAAACCCTTGTATTACAACAGTTTTACAAGGGTTTTTTCTTAAATAAAAGGTTGACAAAAGCAAGAGTTCTTGCTATAATATAACTATATTAACAATAAAACGAAAGGTACTAAATGTCAAAAACAATGCAGTGGGCGTGGGATAAAGCAGAAGAAAAATTAGAAACCACAATCGACAGAGTAAGACTTGGACAGTTAACTCAAAGTCAAGCAGTAAAAGAACTTGAAGATGCACATGAGGCCTGGGAATTAATGGGCTTTGAAACTATCACAGATGTTATCGACTATATGGTTGATGAAGTAAAAGTAGAAACTACAGGAGCTTAATATGAACTCGATTAAATCAATTCTAAACTTTACAATGAACGGCTTAACAATACTAGGCATTACACTTGTTGTATTTGCATCAACAATTTGGCCATCAACGCCAATAGCAGCAGATACTACCGGAGAGTTTCCAAATACAGAAGTAGTTAACTCGCAAACATTTTTACAACACGAACGAATTGATCTTGGACTTTTTTCACAAGACGATTTTGATTGTTTAGTTACTAATGCGTACTTTGAAGCACGAAGTGATGGGTATGCAGGCATGTATGCTACAAGCCTAGTTGTTATGAATCGTGTATTAGATTCACGTTATCCTAATACAGTTTGTGAAGTTGTTAAACAAGGACCAGTTCGCGAAAGTTGGAAAACACGAGACAATCCAAATGTTGCTACAGAAGATCGTATTTTTTATCCTGTACGAAACAAGTGTCAGTTTAGCTGGTACTGTGATGGGAAAGCAGACGATATGTATAACGAACAGTCGCTAAATACTGCTGAAGCAGTTGCAACGATTGTATTAACAGATTTTGCTAACAACGGCACAGTTGATATCACAGAGGGATCAACTCATTATCATACTATTGCAATTAATCCTTATTGGGCAAATAGTCGTGGAATGATGAAAATAACACAAGTAGGAACACACGTATTTTATAAATGGAATTAATATGAACTCAGGGGATTTCAAAGAAGCAAGGTATACTGAATCAGATTGGTTCAGTACCTTCACATTGGGACATGATGACCCTGGTAAACGAAATTGGATAGACGAGGGCGAAGAAAAACTAGGTTGTGCAGGCGGCTATACCAAAGACAGTGTAGAATACTTTATTAACAATTGGAGATACAGAGGTCAGAGAGTCCCCCAAGAAGGCGCAGATGCAGCCTTTGGGTGTAGTTACACATTTGGATATGGTGTTAACTTTACTTGGCCGAGTATGTTAAGTGTTGTAAATCTTGGACAAAATGGTGCAAGTAACGATCAGATAGCAAGACTGGCAATTACATATTGTAAAACATTTAAGCCTGAACAAATATATGTGTTGTGGACTTTTAAGGAACGCAGAGAACATATTAACGCTGATGGTGGACTAGATAAATTTAGAAGTCTGTCCGAAACTGCTATCAAAGAAGAACTTAAAAACCCAACTTGGAATAGCAATTATGCAATGCTATCAAATAGCAGTGCAGACGAATATAATTTTAAAAAGAACAAGATGTTATTAACTTCGTATTGCGTAGTTAATAACATTAAACTAAATCAATTAAGTATTTTTGATTTGCCAAAATCAGAATTTCCACCAGCAAGGGACAACGACCATCCTGGTGAAGATTGGCATACTAATATAGCAGGTATCATATGCGAGGCATAAGATGTCCCCATACTTAAAACAATACGTAGGAGAATATATGTTTGACCACTGGCTAAAGAATCACCAAAAATTGGGTGGTTTTCTTGCGTCTAGTTATGTCGATTGGAACATATTACATTCACCTTTGCATGATATAGTACATAAGCTAGAACAGTTTAGACAAGTTCCATTTGACGCAGTGCTAGAATTTAGTGATGCAGGTATTACAGACAATTCAATGGAATACAGAGATATTGTAGAAGATGTAAGTAAAATATTTTACTTGTGTGAAATGATCAACTACAATGAACTTATATTTCATCCACAAATACTACACGAGCCTTGGAAAAAACGATATAGAGTACACCCAGGCAGTGGCAGACTTATGGCGTTATGGTTATGTGGATGTGAAAAGATAAAAACAATTTATATTCATTTTGATGAGCCAGGATTTCAGCCACCAGGTGATTGTTTTATTATCAAAGACAGAGCAACTGCTCAAAAAGAATTTCATGTTACACCATTAGCAAGAAAACTAGAAGTAGAAACATATGCGGCATTTCCTAAAACAGAAAACGATCGTATAAGAACACACGCACAAGATCACGAATGGGATTGGAGTCATATACACACTGATAAGTTCTGGCAGTTTATGAGATTTAGTGAAGGCAGTACATTCTTAGAACATAAAAATATGTGGAGATCATATGCCATTGATGCTTGGCAAGATTTACAACATGATCACATACAAATTGGTACTACTACTTTTGACTTTGACCACACTGGCAAAATTATAGAAGTTCATCGTAATACCGGAACAGGTACAACTGACATTTTACTCTAGTTCTAAACTATCTAACCAGTCTTTTATTTCTTTAGGCTTAAATCTTGACGTAGTGTTAAACACTCTTTGGTGCTTATAGGTTCTACGGAATATACTGTTAGAAAATACTTTAGCATATACTTCTTTTTGTAATTTATCTTCCAGTTTAGGCTCGAAGAATTTCTTCTTTCTTTCAAATGCCCACACATCTGCTTTCGATAGTCCTTCTTTTCTATTATTTAAAATTTCTAAAAACTTTAAATATTCATTATCTGTTGGAATCATACTAGGCGCCGAATATGCAGGAGTATCTATCATTTCCTGTATGTAATTATTAGTAGTGTCATTTGGTTCGTGAACAATATTAAAAATTACACTATTGGGAAAATATTCTAATATCTTAGCAGGCATACTATGAGTACAATATATTACTCGTTTACCGCTATTAATAATATCAGCACCGCCATTCTTTTCAAATAATTCATCAAACAATTTATAATATTGTTTTTCATTGGGCATATACTTTTCTACTTCGTCGTGTGTAGGAGGAAGTTCGCCATGTGGAGTTATTCTACTAAATTTATGTTTGTTAACTGAATTAGTCACATTCCATGGAGCTTTACCGTTTTGTTCACAACTGTACCAATGCATGCAAGGTAACGATGCTAGAACTCTTCCTAGTTTGTATCCATTTGTTCCTGGTTCAAAGCTAACAAATATATGTTTATCTTTTAATTTACGCATTTTTATACCTTTAATTAATTATAGTAGTATTTATCTATTAATTCTTTATTGGATAAATAATAGAGTATAACAGAGTATATATACCTTAAGGAGAAATACAATGGCTTATAGATCAACTATTGATTTAGTATCATCAAATGGTACTACATACGCATCAGCTGACGAGTTTGTTACAACTCACGGTCCATGTGGAACGGCAAACGAAGCATTTGTAACTGACAGTTCAATTACATTGCTAGAAGACGGCAGTGGAGTACGTGTCGTAATGACTTACGAAGACGAAGCTACAGCAACTGCTCACAGAGCATCATCAGAAAATGCATATGATTCATTAGCAAACCTTACTAATACAGTAGTTTCAAACGAAACTGTATAAGTTAATTTAGCATTGAAAAATGCACCCAACCGGTGGGAAAACAATATAGATACCACTTATTTTAACCAATAAGTGGTATCAATTTACCAAATATTTATATTGACAAAACATCAAATCTCATTTATAATATACAAAGTAATTAAATAATAAGGAGATACTATGGCTAAGGCACTTATAGTACTTGCAGGCAGTAAGCATGCAAACAAGCTAGGCAAAAATATTAAAGAAGCAACAAAGGATATGACTGAAAAGTCTATTACTGTATCATTTGCACATGACGAATACGATTATATTACAGTAATCAAAGACGCACCAACAACACCACAAGAAGCACGTGATTTGGGCGGAAATATGGTAAAGAAATACAAGTCAACAGTTGATGAAATTGTATTTGATGTTACTAGATTAAATGATGTTAAAGAAGGCGCAGCATTGGCGGCATACGAATTTAACAAATATAAAACAAAACCAAAAGAAAACAAACTACAAGTAGAACCTGCAGGCATTAGTACAAGTATTAATTTTGCTCGTGATTTAATTACAGAGCCAGGTAACGCATTATATCCTGAGAAATATGCAGACCGTATTAATGAAACACTTACACCGCTTGGTGTTAAAGTGCGTGTAATTTATCAGCGTGAACTAGAACGCATCGGCATGGACATGTTGTTAAGCGTAGGACAAGGTAGTGAGAACAACAGTGCCGTTGTTATAATGGAACACTTGCATGGACCAGAAGGCGAACAACCAATTGCACTAGTAGGTAAAGGTGTTACATTTGACACAGGCGGTATTAGTTTAAAGCCAGGTCGTAACATGGGCGATATGAAATATGACATGGGTGGCAGTGCCGCAGTTGTAGGAGCCATGCATGCTATTGCTGATAAAAAACTAAAGAAAAATGTTATTGGTATTGTAGGACTAGTAGAGAACATGCCAGACGGTAAAGCAATCAAGCCAGGCGATGTTGTTAGATCGCTAAGTGGACAATATGTTGAAAACTTAAACACAGATGCAGAAGGCAGACTTGTGCTAGGTGATATTTTAACATATGTACAAAGTGAATACAACCCAGGTGCTATTATTGATCTTGCTACACTAACAGGCGCCATTGTTGCAACACTAGGCAACGAAATGGCAGGACTGTTTACTAACAGTGATGGATTAGAAAAAGCAATTATTGAAAATGGTGAGCTAGGTGGAGAAGGTTTCTTCCGTATGCCAATGGGTAAGAACTGGGCTAAAATGATTGACAGTGAAATTGCAGACTTTCAAAACATTGGTGGACCATATGGCGGTTCAACTACTGCCGCAGAATTTCTATACAAATTTGTAAATAAGAAAACAGCATGGGCACACTTAGACATCGCAGGTATGTGTTGGTCTAAAGGTGGGAATGCAACAACACCAAAAGGTGCAGTTGGATTTGGTGTTAAAACACTGTTCAATATTGTAGACAACACAGATAGTTATCAGTGGTTTGCAGTTGAGGAAAAAATGTCTTACTAATATGACAAAAGAAATTAAACAATCAATTATTGATAATTTAAAAAACGTATATGATCCAGAAATCAGTATTAACGTATATGACTTAGGTTTAATATATGAAATAAATATAGTAAGTTCAAACGTTGTTATTGTAATGACGTTAACAAGTGCGTTTTGCCCAATGGCAGACCAAATCAAACAAGACGTTCATGATGCAGTATGTAGTGTAAATGGAATAGATACATGTGATATTAATATTACATTTGAACCTCCATTTGGACCAGACATGATGAGCGAAGACGCAAAATTAATTTTAGGAGTATAAAGTGACATATTTAGTTAAAGACGAGTGTATCAAATGTAAACATATGGATTGCGTAGAAGTATGTCCTGTAGATTGTTTTTACGAAGGTGAAAATTTTCTAGTTATTAATCCAGACGAATGTATTGACTGTGGCGTATGTGAACCAGAATGTCCAGTAGATGCTATTGTACCAGATAGTGCATTAGAGGGCGAGGAATACAATTTCTGGTATAAGTTTAATGCAGACATGTCTGAGGAGTGGCCTAATATTACGCTCGCTCGGCCAGAAGATGTTCCGCCTGATGCGGAAGAATGGGCAAAAGTTAAAGATAAACGAGAACATTTATCTTATAAGCCAGGAAAGGGCGATGAATAATATGTACGATATAATTTATACACCAAGAATCCACGATGAGTTTTCTGTTGCACGTTTCCATGCTGAAACAGACGCACAGGAATATTTAGAAAAAATCAAAGAGGTACGCCCGAAGGCATATCCATATCACCGTATTGAACTGGTGATAAACAAAGGAGAAACAGTATGACATTTTTAGTATGGCATTTACTAGCTATTGGAACAGTAATGGCATTGTCTTTTTTTGCTGGTTATAAGTTTGCTAAACGCAAAGAAGATAAAATTGAGCCTAGTATTCATATGATGGGTATTAAAAAAACGAGGTACAAATATGAGTAGAACAAAAGAAGAAATACTTAAACAAGTAGATGAAGTAATGGAAGAATACATTGCACCTAACGTAGCAATGCATGGCGGACAAATAAACATTTTAAGCTTCGCCGAAGACACTGGTATACTACATACACAAATGAGTGGAAGTTGTAGCGGATGTGCTAGTAGTACAGAAACACTTAAAATGGGTGTTGAAAGCACACTGATGCATTTTATTGAAGAAATTAAAGGTGTAACAAGTGAAGACGATCCAATGTTCAGCGATCCATATTATATGAGTGATCCAGGAATGATGGATTTTCCACCAGATGAGTGATAAACCTAGAATAGCAATATGTGTTAGTGGACAGACTAGACACTTTAATGAAAACCCACAATACATAGATGATCTTAATTCTATATTAGAATTATTTGATGAGTTTGAGTATGACTTATATGGACATACTTGGGCAGATCAAGAAGATCCAAAACAAGAAGTGTTAGATAGATTTACTGCATATGAAAGCGAAGATCAGAGAATAATATGGGATGAAATTATAAATCTAATGTATGTTGATTCTAGTCAAACACCTGCAAAGTATCATCAGTTTTTTCAAATAGATGATGATTGGAAACATAAAAAAGAGTTTATGGATATGTTACATGGTAAATCAGATCAAAACTACTTAGAATTTTGCAAGGAAAGAATTAACGGAACAATCGGACAAGTATGGTCAGCACATAGATCTTTTCAACTTATGATTCCTCATATGAAGACAAAAAGTTACCAAGCAGTTGTGAGATTAAGATGGGATTTAATGATTAAAAATTATCATGGTGAAGAATTCATGTCAAAACAAAGACAACGTTTTAAAGATATAATACACGATTGGTATAACAACCAACATGATTTTGAACATGCACATATAAAGCCTGATATTTTGTGTGCAGATGATTGTATCTTTGAATTGAGACAAGATCCATATGCAAATGACCAAGTATTTGTTGTTAACTTTCTTTCTTTTTTAAATTCAAAAATACTTACAACTAAACCAATTAAGTATTTAGAAGACATGATAAAATATTATTCAGATGGAATGGCCGCATATTGTCTACCTTCTGCTCATACATTATGGATGCAATGGTGGTTAGAATCTGAGATGAAAATATCACCTAAATTGCCAAACATGTTTCAAGCAAATGGAAGAGACGTATACAAAGTTAACAAGGATTGGAATATATGAATATAAAAGAATATATTAGAACTGTACCAGATTATCCTATAGAAGGTGTAAATTTCTATGACGTAAACAGTTTGTTTGCTAGTGACTTATGGACAAGCGAAGTAGAGGATATAGGAAAACGAATACAAGACAGTGTTGAGTTTATGCCAACACATATTGTTGGTATTGAAAGCAGAGGGTTTGTACTAGGTGCAGCACTATCACAAGAATTAGATATACCCTTTGTTATGATACGGAAAAAAGGGGCTAAATACCCAGGTAAGTTGTTAGAAGAAAGTTATGAACTAGAGTATGGAACAGATACACTCACACTACAAGAGGGTATATTAGGTCATACAAGCAGAGTTCTTATAGCAGACGACTTAGTAGCAACAGGTGGTAGTATGAACGCTAGTAAACGTTTATGTGAACAAGCTGGTGCGTTAGTATTGGGTGGTGTTACTATAGTAAACCTAAAATACTTGAACGATGGAGAGCTTGAGCTCTTATCCTCAGTGGAGATAGAAGAATGATTAAAGTAACCGAAAAAGCGGCAAATCATTTAAAAGGAATTAGTGACTCTAACGATAACAAAATTCCTGTACTAGGATTGCGTGGCGGCGGCTGTGCAGGTTTTAGTTACGAATGGAAATTAAAAGAAGAATCAGAACTTGACAATAAGGCAGATCATGTTATACTTATGGATAACGGATGCAAAATGGCAGTAGACAGTTCAAGTATTATGTTCCTAGTAGGAACAACATTAGAGTTGAAACAAGATCTAATGGGAACAATGTTAGAAGTTGTTAATCCGTCAGCTGCAAGTAGTTGTGGATGTGGAGAAAGCATTAACTTCGACATGGAAAAAGTAGAAGCAAATCAAAACGCATTCAAGTTACCAGAAGTAACTGATGCAACTAAAAATTAATTAAGGAAATAAAATGACCAAGCAGATCGATCTAAACAAATACAAAGATTTCGTACGAGAAGTAACCAGTGGTGAATCATTATCAAGTATGCAGATGTATAATCGCATTGTTGACATTGAAACAACTGAAAGCAAAATGGGTGTAAATATGTCATTGCTAATGACTGGTGCTATTGGCATTAGTGCAGAAGGTGGCGAGTTTATGGAAATCGTAAAGAAGTGTGTATTCCAAGGTAAACCAATGGACGAAGCAACACAGTTTCATGCAATGCGTGAGCTTGGTGATATTATGTGGTACTGGATGAATAGTTGTACTGCATTGGGCATTGACCCTAACGATGTAATTGCAGAAAATGTAAACAAATTAGAAAAGCGTTATCCAGGTGGATCGTTTGATGCATTTTATAGTGAAAATAGGCAAGATGGCGATTTATGATTGACTATCAAGGTAAGCCATTAGAAGAGTTAAACATGGGCGAAACAATTGAATTTGAAAAGCAAATGCTTAAAAAATTGTTAGCGGCAAGTAAAGCTCAAATGGGTGAGGGCCTTGTAGATCAAATTAACTTGTTTGTTGAATTAATAAGAGATCATAAGAGACAAATCTCACAAACAGCAATAGCCAAGCAAGGCGAAAAGGAAGATGGAACAGTACTAGAAATAGGAGAAATTCCACTTCCACCAAAAACAGAATCAATTGAAGAATTACTTGACTTTTACAAGAAAAAGTAATATAATAGTGGGATGTATATGAATAAAAATAAGCAATACGTTGTTTCTGAGCAAGATATCGTCAATGGTTGGTTAAGTGGTAATACATTTGATTCAGTAATCATGGACGATACAAAACCCATAAATATATATAACGAATGGTGTCAAACATTTGACTTAGATAAGTTTATTGATGCTAAAACGGAAAACACAACTGATACATATGTAGAAGATTGTTTACGTAAATGGAATATGCCAGACGAGTATATGAATATAAATATACAAGAATGGTTAATGGAGCGTTGCACAAATGCACAACAACGTGACAGAGTATATACTGAACTTCTCGAATACGAAAAGCGTGGTATGATAATTGTGCTTAAATTTTTACTACACTTGGTACACACATGTGAACAACATGATATTGTGTTAGGGGTAGGCAGAGGCAGTAGTGTAGCTAGTTACTGTCTGTATTTACTGGGTATACATCATATAGACAGTATTAAATACGAACTTGATATCAAGGAGTTTTTAAAATGAAAACAGTTAAAACAGCTAGAGGCCGCACAATAGACATGGGTGCTTTAGCGGAAAAAAATGAAAAGACTAGAGCCGTAAGTAATCTAAATATGAACGGTAGAGGTGACATCATTGACAATAGAGGAAATGTAGAAATTCCAAGAGAAGAAATACAGAAAAAATTCTATAAAAATAATGTACCTGGTGCAGATACTGAAACAGTTAGTATTAAAGCAGAAGAAACAAAAACAGAAGAGAAAACTGTTGTTGAAGAACCTAAAGCACCTACTAAAAAACAAAAAGATGAAGTAACAGAAGTAAACAAAACTGCTAGAACTAGAGACGATGGAACACAATATTTTGAAGTCGAGTATAGTGATGGTAGTATGCAAGATATAGATATCTAACACGGAGGTAACATGGCTAGAAAAATAAAAGCAATGCGAGATAAAATCTTAGCAGAGATGATTGAAAAAATCGGCGAAGAAAAAACAACTGCTGGTGGAATTATTCTCACTGAAAAAGATGGAACAGAAGATGCAATTAAGCCACGCTGGTTTAAGGTGTATAGCATCGGAGAAGGCATTGAATGGATTGAGGAAGGCGCATATGTGCTAGTCGCACATGGACGTTGGAGCAGAGGTATGAAGGTTGACGAAGATCTTACAGTTCATTTGCTAGACAATAAAGATTGTTTAATGGTTACTGATAAAGATCCAACAAACGATCCAAACTTTAGGGCATTACCTAAAGCAATACCAAAGCGTCCGTCTAACGATATGACTAGACACACATTATAATTTAAAAGGAAATTCAAAATAATGAATATTGAGAAACTACAACAAGCCATTGGTGCAATGGGCCAGGCTTTAGAAGAAAAAGGTGCAGCAAGTCCACAACCAACCGGACCATCCAAACCACCAGGACAAGTATTATATGAATCAGGTATTTATTATTTCGCTGATGGCTTTACATATGAATCAACAAAGCCAGTAGTAAACTGGATTATTGAGAAAAACTTACTGCCAGACAGTGAGCGTCCTAAGGAACTTACACTTATTATTAATAGCCCAGGTGGTAGCGTACACGCCGCATTTGGTCTTATTGATGTAATGAAAGGTTCTGCATTGCCTATTAAAACTGTAGGCTTAGGAATGATTGCATCATGTGGTGTACTTACATTTATGGCAGGTACTAAAGGCAAGCGTGTGTTAACAAACAATACAAGTATTTTGTCACATCAATATTCATGGGGTTCAGGCGGTAAAGAACACGAACTATTTGCTCGTGTTAAAGAGTTTGAATTATCATCAGCTCGTATGCTAGAACATTATAAAAAATGTACTGGATTATCTGAAAAGAAGATCCGTGAAATATTACTACCAGCAGAAGATGTTTGGCTAACTGCCGAAGAAGCCGTCAAGCACGGAATTGCGGATGCTATTGTAGACACTTACTAATGTACGAAGGTCTAATACAGCAAATGCCTGTACAACTTTTAGACCAATGGAAAAATCCTACACCTAGTCCAAACAATGATTTGGAACTTATAGAAGATATAATGCAAAATGGCATACAAGATCCTATAATACTAGGTGTAGGAGTTTACAGTAGACAAGTAAGACTAGACACAGGCAACCACAGAATATACTTATTACCTAAATTAGGTATGACCCACTTACCCGTAGTAGCAAGAGTATGGAACTATTGTACATTTAGCAATGGCAACGGTGATCATAGTTTTATCTGCCCAGATATTTCAGTCAAAAAACAATGGTTAGAAGAAGAATACTATGCTAAACCTAGTGATGTATTAGATATAATGTCATTGCTAATGAAGGTAAAACTATAGACATTTCTATTGACAAATTAATCAAAATATAGTATTATATAATAATAAACTTTAACTGAGAATGGACTCTGAATGCATATGAAAATTATAGCTGGAAATAGTAACACTGAAATGGCCGAGAAAATCGCCGCTCATTGTTTTGCTACTCTAGTGCCTGCCGAGATTAAGACTTTTGCGGATGGTGAGAGTAGTGTAGAATTTTTAGAAAATATCCGTGGTGAAGATGTTTTTATTATACAAAGTACAAGTACACCAGTAAACGATAACCTAATGGAATTAATGATTATGATTGATGCGGCTAAGCGTAGCAGTGCCAAACGTATTACAGCAGTTATTCCTTATTTTGGTTATGCACGGCAAGATCGTAAAAGTGCAAGCCGTACACCAATTACTGCTAAATTAGTGGCAAACTTAATTACAGAAGCTGGTGCTGATAGAATCCTTACAATGGATTTACATGCAGGACAAATACAGGGCTTCTTTGATATTCCGGTAGATGACTTAACAAGCAGAATTGCATTTGCAAAAGATATTAAAAAACAATTCTACAAAGAAGGACAAGATGTACATGATGTAGAAACTGTTTTTGTATCACCAGATGCAGGTGGTACTGTAAGAGCAAGGCGTTTTGCTGATATGTTTGGCGGAGACATTGCTATTGTAGACAAGCGTAGACCTAAAGCAGGTGTAAGTGAAGTAATGAATATAATTGGTGAAGTTAAAGGTTGTCATGCTATTTTAGTTGACGATATTGTTGACAGTGGCGGAACATTGTGTAATGCCGCAAAAGCAATTATGGATGCTGGTGCATTAAGTGTTAGAGCATATATTACACATGGAGTATTAACTGGCAAGGCATGTCAGAAAGTTGAAGACAGTGTATTAGAAGAACTAGTGATCACAGACAGTATTAAATTTAATTGTCCAGCAGGTCATAAAAAGACTCGTGCAGTAAGTGTATCAACTATGTTTGGTGAAGCTATTAGGCGTGTATCAAACGAAGAAAGTGTAAGCAGTTTGTTTGCACATAAGATTTAAGGGGAAGTTATATGGAATTATTATTTAGCGTATTATGTATTTTAAGTATGATGCTATTATGGTTTATTATCGTAATGCTAGTTGCTAAAAAGACAGTAGGTAAGGATGCTAAAACATGGCAAATATTCTTATTTTTATTTATTGCAGGACCGATAGGTTGGTCAGTAGTTGTAATTATGGCTATGATGGAACTTATAGATAGAGTATTTCCAAATTTATTTAGAGGAAAATAAAATGGCAACTGGACGTAAAGGTAAACAAGCTAACAAACTACAAGCAGTGTTTAACAAACAAGAAAAAGTAAGTTTTAAAAAAGAAAATCGTCGTAGTGAAATTGTAGAAGAAATTCACTACGTAGTTAAGATGTACATAGGCGACGAGCTGGCTGAGGAAAGACCGATGTATGGTAAAAGCAAACGCTATGCAGAAGATTGTGCTGAGAATTGGGATAGTGGCATTATTTAATGTCTAACATTTTAGTAATCGGAACAAGTCACGCAACAGACAGACATGCGTATCAAGAAGAAAATTTAGTAAAGCAATATTATTGTAAGTTTGAAGACGGTGAGCAAACATGGCCGGAATATCTCGCTAGTAAATTGAATATGAATCTAATTGATATTGCAATAGAAGGAATTGGAATAGAAACATATGCTTCTAGAATATTATCAATAAAGGATACATATTCAATTGCATTATTAGAAATGCCCGATCACTATAGACATGAGATGTATGTGGAACAACATACAGATTACAAAAGCAATTATTTGTTTAATTATAATTTTTGGAAAGAACAACACTTTAAAGATGAAATAATCAGATATAATCCAAGCGATTATGATTGTGATAAAACTACTATGAAGAAGATCAATAGAGCAAACAAAAATGCTACACAACCATTGACTTTGAACGATTTTCAGGCAAGTATTAGAAACATAGTTAGGCACAATGAGCATTTACAAAATGATAAAATCTATGCTACAATGTCAATGATAAACGGTTATTTAAAAAGTCAAAAAGTATTGCCTGTATGGTTCTCATATAATTTTGAAATAAGTGATTATGAATTTAAAGACTTTACATCAATAAACGAACAAATAGGCAAAAGCATTAAAGACTATGTGCAGGAAGACCTTAACTATAATCTAAATGATAAAAACTATGCAGGCGATGGAATTCATCTAAATAGTAATTATTGGAGACAACTGGTAGACAACTTGTTTGTAGAGTTTATTAAAGAGAAGACTAATGCCTAACGAATTAATTGATAAAATTAGATCTCATCATAACAACAATCCTATAGAAATTATAAAAGTTATATTAGACAATGGGTTTGATGTATCTAAAGGACTAGTATACTTACTAGACAATAATACAGTACTAAAAAGAATACCTTTAACATGTAATCAAGTAGAAGCAGTAGAACGAGTTAACAGTGTTGTTCCTGGATTTATTAAAGATTATAAAGTAAATGATACAAACACACACATAGATCTTTATCTTAAAAAGTACGAAGGCATACATCCAAGACCAAACAGTGTAAAAGATAAAAAACAGGCTCTAAGAATATTAAATGCTTGTGTTGATTTTTTTAAAAAGTCTAGTCCATATGCAATGTATGATTTTAGTTCAGGTAATATTTTACTTGATGGTGATAATATTCATATTATAGATCTAGATTCAATATTCAATAATGACGAATATAAAACATCAGCAAAAGACTGTTATAGATCAATGAATTGGTTACACAACCATATAGAATTTACAGAATTTAAAAAAATATGGACAAGTTAATTTTAAAAGGAGATATGATATTTCGAAAAGATGATCTATCAATCTTTATGTCTGAAATAGTTAATGAACGTATACAAGAAACAATAGATGCAGTAACTAGTGCATATCCAGTACTTGACTATGTTGTAAAAGGTAATTTTATTTATGTAGCAACTAAAAATGCACATGTTATTAACGAAGCGTTTGATTTATGTACTGCATATTCATCTTGTATAAAGGTATTTAATGATAGCCAGCCGTATTTTGAAACTGAAATTAGTTATGAAAATACAATAGTTAATAAAGATACATTTACTATTTTACCAATGGGAACTGATGTTTTTGATTTACAACCAAAAACAAACAAAGAATTTAAAGAAAATGTACTTGACCATATAGAAGAATGGACAGGTAAACGAGATGAAAAATTGTTTGACAAATTGTTCAAACAACTGTATAATACTAACAAAAGCGGAGAAAATAATGGCTAAAGATTTATGGGTAGAAAAGTACAGACCTACTAATGTAGGAGAGTATGTATTTAGAGATGAAGCACAACGTAAGCAGGTGCAAAACTGGATAGACGATGGTGGTATTCCACACTTGTTATTCAGCGGTAGTCCTGGTACAGGTAAAACTACTCTTGCTAAAGTTCTCATTGAAGAACTAAGTGTAGAAAAAGCAGATGTACTATACATTAACGCTAGTAGAGATAACGGCGTTGAAATGATTCGTAAGAAAATTAGTGCATTTAGTGAAACTATGCCTTGGGGTGAATTTAAGGTAATTCTACTTGATGAGGCTGACCATATATCTCCAGAAGGGCAAGCGGCATTGCGTGGAGTAATGGAACAGTATCATGCAAGCGTAAGATTTATTTTAACTTGTAATTATCCTAATATGATTATTCCTGCACTACACAGTAGATGTCAAGGCTTTCATATTGAACAACTAGACCAAACAGATTTTACAGTGCGTGTTGCAGAGATACTTGCAGAAAATAAAGTTGAATTTGATATCGATACACTAGATGCTATGGTTCGTGCTAACTATCCTGACTTGCGTAAAACTATTAATACAGTGCAAATGACTATTGTAGACAACAAACTATTATTGCCAGAACAAGGCGGTAGTACTGCTGAATGGCGTGTTAAAATGGTAGAGTTGTTTAAGGAAGGCAAGATACAAGATGCACGAAAACTTATTGTAGGCGCTGCAAGGGCAGATGAATACAATGAGATCTTTACTTGGTTATATAGAAACTTGGACTTGTATACTAATGATGACTTTACATATGACAGTTGTGTACTAGCAATCAGAGAAGGCATGATCAAGCATACTCAGGTAGCAGACCCCGAAATCAATCTAAGTGCCACTATGGTAGAAATTGCGAGAACATTAAACACAAATTCTTAACCTACCAATTTCATAACATTATCAGTAATTCATACTGAATATTTCTATAATATTCAATTAACTGACAATAGAAGTACCATCCAATAAATCCATAAATATAAGTGTAGCAGTAATATTGTTACAAACGATAGATTGAAAACAATTACTAGAAGCGATTTTTTAACGAATATATTGTGTAATGAGACAGATACAAATTGATAAAAGTTTAGATTATTATGGGGAACAAATATCATATAAAGTCTCAGGAACTGTAGAAGGGGTTCAGCAATTAGTAAAAGAATATCAACCTAAAAAAGTAATATTTACTGAAACAAGTAGATATAAAGACTTTGACTCTTGCCTTGATTTTGTTGCTGGCACATGGGTTCAGGTTTATTTTTTGTTCGATGAAGAACAAGCGATGCTTTTTCGTTTATCTAAAAAAATTAGATAAATATTAATTAGTGATAAAAGGAAAGAGAACGTTATGAATAAGAGATTTTTAGTATGGTGGTTGATTGTTGTTGTACAATTTATTGGATTAGGGACAGCAGTATATTACAATGCTATTCCATTCTTGTTAGAAAATGACTCAACTAAATTGAGCTTTGCAATTATAACTATGTGGTTTGCTGCAACAGCAAGCATTGGTTATAGAAGTTTAAAAGAAAGAACAGATTTTGAGACACCGTGGTTTATAGGCGAGGCCTGTATGACAGTAGGTATGGTAGGAACCGTTATTGGATTTATGCTTATGCTAGGAAGTAGCTTTGCAGAAATTGATCCATCAAACGTTGATAGCATGAAGCGTGTTATTACTGACATGGCTTCTGGTATGAGTACAGCATTACTTACAACACTATGTGGTTTGGTTGCTAGTTTGTTTGTTAAAGTGCAAGTAATTATACAAGAGCAAGAGTATGTCTAATAGACGTCAAGGTTCAAATTTAGCATTTAACGATTTATTATTTAATGTCCTTATTGGATTTGTTATGCTGTTTGTTATTGCATTTCTTCTCATAAATCCTATTGCCAAAAAAGCAGATATTCCAGTTAAAGCAGAATTTATAATTGTTCTAGAATGGGACGAAGATGCCAGTGACGACTTAGATTTATGGATGCAGTTAGATAAAAATAAACCTGTTGGATTTACTAACAGAGAAGATACTCCATTACATTTAGATAGAGACGATTTAGGTACAACTAATGATCGTATTGTTGTTGATGGGAAAGTTATCTTTATAAAAACAAACAGAGAAACAATAACAATACGAGGTATTGTTCCAGGAGAGTATTTTGTTACGGTACATGCTTATTCTAAAAAAGCAGCAAATGTTCCATATACTGTTACTGTTATGAAAGTTAACCCATTTAGACAACTTTACAGTTTAACAGGAGAGTTTTTAGTGAACAGAGAAATACAAAGATTGCCAGCATTTACAGTAGATGCTAACGGCAGAGTAACAAGTGTATTCCAACACTTTAAAGATATAGTACCATCAAGAAGCGGAGTAGCACCACAATGATAATTTATATTTCAATAGGACTAATTTTTGCACTATCAGTACTTACAGTGTATTCACTAATACAACTAGGTAAAAACAACATATTAACTTTTTTCTTAATTCCGTTGGCCCTTGTTGCAAGTATATTCACAGGTTATACACTTTTTGCATTACAAGGAACACCAATTGACGACATGCCAGAAGGTCAAGTAGAAGTTATTTGGGTAGAGATACAGAAGCCTAATATATACTTTTTAGTTAGACCAGCAGGTGAAACACAACCAGTTTATCACCGTATTCCATACACTAACAAAAATGCAGATAAAATGGCAGAACTTCAGAAAAAAGCAGATGGCGGCAGACCAGTAACTGGTGAGTTTAAAGAAATGGAAACCGGCAAAACTGATTTAAGTAGAAACGAAGATATACGCTTTGATGAAATAGAAAGAAGTCCATTGCCTACAAAGAAACCAGTACTCAGAGATATGGGAGTTGATGAGAACTTAATTAACGAAATACACAATCAAGATGTAGGTGATAATACTGCTAGAGATTACAGTCCAATAGGCAGTAATATTATTGATCCCGAAGAAAGTATGAAATCTTGTGATACACATTTTGGTTGCGGACCATAATAATTAATGGAATACTGGCGTATATATAGAAATATGCGTAGAAATGGATATACAAAAGAAGCGGCTAGGGCCTGGATTTATGTATTAAAAGAACAATTAATTTAAATTATTTTACAAACCCTTGTTTTGCAAGGGTTTTTTCTTGAACAAAAAGGTTGACAACCAAGACATCTTGTCGTATAGTATTAGTATAAGTTAGTTAAACAGAAAGATACAATATGTCAAATTATGCAACATTACAAGAATCAATTAACACTGCAACTTTTAACTCAGAAAACTGGAATGCTGATGGTAGCATTAACTGGAGTTTTGTTGACGCAGATGCGTTTGATGAGTGTAATAAATTGTTTGACGGAACAGCATTGTTTTACGAAGCATTTGATGAAATCGTAACAAATATGCGTAATGAAATGCGTGAAGAAGCGGTATCAGAAGCACGTTTTGAAATGGCAATATCTTAATAAAAAGGTTGACAACAGCAAGAAGTCTTGCTATAATAGTAGTATAAATTAACAAGGAGAACCAAATATGTTAGACACAAAATTTATCCAAGCATTTGAAAAAGCTGCAACAAACCCAGAAAACATTGATGAGAACAATGAAGTTAATTGGAACTACGTTGATGCAGATATGCACTTAGATGGTTTTGCTGATAAGATTGGTGAAAACTACTTGAGCTGGTTTAATGACATGGCTGATCAGTTTGAATTAAATCAAGCTGCAGATCGTTTGGAAGTTTTGAAAACAGATTATTTGGGACAATAATTGATGAACTATATTGAGATAACAGGCGGCAAAAAAAGCCAACAAGACAAGATACGCACAATGGTAGAGTTTTGTATTAAAAAACTTATGCCTCGTATGAAAACTCTTAATATTGAAGTTAAAGTTACTCGCATCAAAGGTGATGCTGAAGGCTATTGTTTGCGTGAGTCAGACAGAGATTTTGAAATTGAAGTAGATAGCAGATTACCATTGCGTAAGATGTTAGAAACAGTTGCACACGAAATGGTACATGTCAAACAGTATGCTAGGCGTGAAATGAATGACTGGCAGTACAAAGAAGTGTACTATAAATGGAAAGGAACATATGTTCCTGATTCAACCGACTATTGGGATTTGCCTTGGGAGATTGAAGCTAACGGTAGAGAAGTTGGATTGTTTATTCGTTGGGCTCAACAGTATGGATGGGCAGGCAAAGAGTGGACACAAATTTAATTTAGTGTAACTTCTTTAACACCTTGTAGTTTTAATAAGAAATACTCCTTCTGGGAGTATTTTTTTTGAATCCAAATTGCATGTCTTGGATCAGCACCATATTTAAATATAGTCATTTCGTAGTAATATCCAACAATTAGATTACCACTAGTCATACGTTTTGGCCACCAAGCAAACACTCTGTTAACTGTATCGGGTCTTCGTATTATTCCCATTATTTAAAAGTTTCGTCGCCTGGAAATAGAGGCATTTTTGTTCCTGCTCTACGCTTAGGAATTTTACTATCAGCACTACTTACACATGCACCTGTTGTACATAATGCAGGACCATCAAACAACTTAAATCCTGTTTCAATGTTGCCCAAAGGTTGATCCATACAACTGTAAGAACGCTTAACACTACCATCAGGTTCACGTATAATTATGCTACGGTATCCGCTACTACATTCCCATCCTTTAAACTTATTAAAGTCAAATGCGTTGAATCGTTCTGCTTGGTCCATGTACCACGGCTCGCCATCTTCATCTCTGAATTCTACTTGCATGTGCCAAGGAACTTTTGCAGTTTGCTTTCTATATTCATCTTCTTGATCAATTTTAAATGTAGGCTTAGGTCTTGTTACTAATTGTTTTTGTTTAGCCTTAGCTTCTGTATATCCACGTTGCGGCATTCCATTATGCAATTTAGCTCGCATCTCATCTGTATAACCGTCTACTACTCTACTTGCAGTTGGATCACTTTGAGGCTTTAGTGTTACATTGATTCCTTGATTGTGAAAGAACAATGCGTTTTCATAATATTCATCAAATAATTCTGGAACCATAACCATATTAATAGTTACCTGCACATCATGTTCTTGACATAGTATAAGTTTGTCTGCAAGATCTTGCATCTTCTCAACTGTGTCAACATGCTCAACATGTAAACTACATGTGATACTAGCACGGTGAAAATGGCTTGCATAATCTACATAGGTTTTAAACCATTTCATATTACGACTACAGTTACTTGTCATGTGTACACTTGTATAGTTTGTGTTATGCACATCATCGCTTAGATGTTTCAGCATATCCAAGTACCCAGGATGAAACGTTGGTTCGCCTCCACTTAAACTAAAATGGAAACTGTTAAATCCACGTTCACGTGCTTGACGTTTAATCTCATCAATAGTTTTTAAATTTAGCTCTGTAGGTCTATGGTCTTTTCTACTGCTTCTAGCATAAGGCCAACAGTAACTACAGTTGTAGTTACAAAAGCGGCCTAGTAGCCAACTCACAGTGAACATGTCTCTGTACAACATATTGCGTTGTCCTACACGAACTAGTTTATCGTACGGTGTTTTAGTGAAGTCGTACTCGCTCCATTTTAAATCATTTGTCATTATTGTAATTCTTCGTTATATAGTTTACCCATGTATTTATACCTTGCTTAGTGCTGTACATTTTCTCGTCAGGCTTAATGTTTTTAAAATCTTCTAAATTAAAATAAAAGAATGTTGTTTTTGTTTCTAACCATTTCTCAATTAAACCTGCTAATATGGAGTGTGTTTCATTTGTAAAATGTGCAGGCCTAACATCGTAAGATGGGAACAGATCTTTATCCCATCCTAATATTGTATTTTCAAATTTAACAAGATCAAGCAATGAATGTACTTCTGGTCTTAGTATATTTTCATTTGTATTAGGATCATACCAATGAAATCCTTTTATAATCTTAGCGTCTGGTCTTAGTCTTGTAACCTTATCCAATATTAGTTTGGCAAATGTATTTTCTCTTTCTGTAAATCCATTATGCACATGAAGTTCATGCCAGTTTGCTATTTTTGAATACATATGATGTTTGTACATTGAATTGTCATCTTTGAGTTTTGCATATTTATTAGCCTCATTATTTGCCATTTCTATACTAGTCGAATGAGCATTATCATCATTTGGCCCACGATTATCTTCTTCCCAATAATCATGCATAAAGGTTAATCTATTGTTTGAATTTGTTAATACAAAGATAACTTGCTCATACTGTTGATGATACTTTTCAAACTGCATAAAACTGTAATATAAATCAGTTCCACCAAGTCCATACGAATCCGCATCTAGTAGATCTATCCATGTTTTAAAAATACTATTATTAAATAAATTAATTTGCCTCTGAGTTTCCATGATTGATTGGTGCGGTACTATGACTTTGCTTTCTGCAAAACTATCTCCAAATACACCTATTTTTTTACTGAACATTATTTTTTCTTATCCATATCTGTTATAGTTTCATTAAATTTAGTAAATGCCTCATATTTTTTATCATGCTTGTTATTATCAATACAAGACTGTAACCAACTAATTGCACCATTGATATGTGTTTCAAACATAAACCTTCGTTTAGTTTCACGTCTTTCGGGGGTCTTTAAGCTATCAAATACCCGTTTTAAGCCGTCTATTCCAGTTTGTAGTTGTTCAGGGCTTAGTACATTAGCATGCAAGAAATCAGGCCATTGTACGCGGCTTGTATGCCAATTTACCCCTAATTCATATACAATAGCTTCAGCTGTAGCACCTAATTCCATAGCATTCATGCCACTTATACAGGTAGTTCCTTTAATAACATCTAAGTTATCAAGCTCTCGTTTAACTAATTCAATATTGCTTTTTAATAAATCCCAATCAGATCCTCTACGAATCATATGATTAAGATCTTTGTGTCCATCAATACTAATAGTTAATTTAATACTTTTAAATTTTTTCCATAAGTCTATTACATTAGTTTTACCTAGTTTCATAATACTTAAATTTGTACTATATTTTAATGTAACATTTTCTGGATGTTTAACACTTTCCAATACACGATAATGTATTGGATCCATTAATGGCTCACCGCCAGCAAATTCTAATTCATCAACATGTTCCATGAGTTCAACTAGGTGCCCAACAAATTTCTCATCTTTTTCATACAAGTTCATTACTCGAGACGTACGAAGGTTGTTACTATCTACAATCTGATCAATATATTTTTGATCTCCTGCACTATAAAATTTAGAAACATTATCCCAATCTGTTACCCACTTTGAACTGTCTTTTGGCCAACACATTCTACATTTAAAATTACATACATTACTAAGTTTTAATTCTAGTAAAGGTATTTTAAATTCTACTTCTCTGTTAATTAAATAATGCTTTACATTTTCTCTGTAAATTTCTTTATCCATTAAATCAGTAAGTCTGTTTAAACGTAAACTAACGATTTCATTATCTTCCATCTTCCAACAATTATTACATTGTGTTGGTTTTTCTCCAACAATAAGAGCATCACGTATTTCGTTCATGTATTCACTATGCCAGTAATCTTTTAAATCAAAGTCTGTATTCTTTACATTAGGATTTCCATCTTCGGGTGGTTGTGCTCTACAACAAAGTTTTATCTCACCATGTGGCATTGTACTAATATGTGAAAATGGTAATGGACAAAATGTATCCTTTGTTACAGGTAATCCTGCTAATTTAGATTCAGCTCTATCTTTAAATGTATTGTAATTATTCTTCATCTTTGCCTATCCGTAATCTGTGTACGTGTTCTGGTAATGCCTTTGATAATTGTACATCTGCAGAACAAATACATCTGGGCTTATTACATATAATAGTTTCTTTAGGCATTTCAAATCCATCATAAATATTTCCCAACTTACCGCCTACTTTACATATAGCTCTATATACATCACCTGTATTGCTTATAGTAATATTTTGCACGCCTGCCCAACATTCCCAACCACGGAAATCATTCTCATCGCGAGCCATAACACTATTTGCATTATCTTCTTCGCTTGTACCATCCTTGTAGTGTACAATAATATTTTTAAAATTGCTCATAAAATTCCTTAAATGTCTGATGGAATTTTTCTTTTCTTATTGAATCTAATTCAAAATTTTGTTGTGTAAAATTATTCCATTCTTTTGGATCTGGTCGTCGACTATACATGTACTCCACTGCATTAGCAATCCATTTAGATTTAGTATCTCTATACTTTGTGCTGATAATATTTTTTATATGTTGAGGCATTATGTGTATAGCATGCTGGCCTACATTTACATAATGATTGGGCGGTATGTTAGTGTTTCCTTCTATAAAATCTGCAAATTCTAAATTAGAAAATTCTTTATAAATTTCTTCTAAATAGAATATATTAAATACGCTTATAGCAGGGTCTAAAGTAGAAAAATATTTCTCAACATTGTTTAATTTTTGAAATTTAACTAGATTATTTCTTACTTCTTCCCAATTAGCTAATTTACGCTGGTAGTTAAATCTCTCATCAATATCATCTATACTTAATGCAAAGTTTACTTTCTTAAAATTATTATATAGGTCAAAGTTTTCTTCAGTAGGAAAGTATGTTCCGTTTGTATTGTATCCTATTGTTATTTTACTTGTATCTATGTTTGGATGATCAACTAATGCCTGTATTAGTTGAAAATGCTCGGGAACCATAAAAGGTTCGCCTCCCATAAAATGTAAAAACTCTATCGATTCCATTTCATTAATGTCGTTCCAAATTTTAGGATCATCTATCCAATTACAAGATTGTGTATATTTAAATGCATTTGAATCTTTAAATTTTACTCCAGGCTGATCTAATTCTGCCGTGTCTTTTGTCCAACTACTACTACCATGCACACCGCATATTCTACATTTTAAGTTACATCTATTTCCTGGTTTTATTTCTAACCATTTTAATTTCATATCTGGATATTTTCCAGTTTGCATAAATTCTTCAGTTGTGCCTCTGCTCCATGCACTCGTTGAGAATTTTGCTCTAATTTCTGGATCTTCCCAACATTGGTGACATGCAGGGTGCTTTTCGTTACGTTTAAAACTCTCCATAAATTCAAATCTTACTGGATCGTTGTATACTTCTTGTATTGTTTTATTACTAATATTTAAATCAAAAGGATCTCCCATGCAGCAAGGTCTTATTGATCCATTAGTTTCAACTGCCATATGCATAAATGGCAAAGCACAAAAGTTATTACCTGGTTTCTTCAGCCATGTTTTTAAATTATCTGCCACTGTCAAATCCTTTGCTAGTTTCATTATAACCTATACCTGGATGATCTTGATTTTTCTTTAGACATAATCGTAAACATGGTTCTGGCAAATCTAATGTTTCATGTCCCTTTAGTATTGCGTTGAATACATCTGATTCATATATTTCTGCCATTGTACTAGTTCTTATATTTAACTTTGACATATCTAAATTATTTTCTTCAGCCCATGCTTCTAAATATTTCCAGTTGCAACGGGATCCATACAAATTGCAAGGCCTAACATTACCTGAGGATCCTAATTGAATAGGAAATTTCCCACTGTCATCCTTTCTGCATTTAGGGTCTATTAATGGGTTAATTTTATACATATGGATTATTCTCCCCTGGTAGCATTCCATAATTATCTTCACCACGCAAACTTACTACAGGATTAAATTTATCAAATCCCAAATCCATTGCCATTTTCCTAGCAGTATCAACTTGATGTTCGTTGTATTTAAAAATTAAGAATTTCCATTCTAGTTTGGGTCTTCTTTCTTTTGGTATACTAGTCATCCATTTTACTCCAGTCATTATTTGTTTCCATTTTGAATTTATTCTGTATATATGATTAGTATCTTCTAGACCATCTATACTAAAAGTAAACATAGAACCTTTCCAATCTTGCTCTGCAGCCGCTTGCCAAAACTTTTCTGGCTTTGCACTGCCATTTGTATGGACTTCTAAGTATTTTCCTGCTTTAATAAAATAGTCACAAATTTCTAAAAAATCTGGGTGGTATATTGCATCACCGTAACAACCAACTATCATATACTTGCGGAAGGCTGTAGTATCTGCTATCTTAAATAATAACTCTTTATCTAAGTGTCCTGCATCCCATATTTGCTTGCCTTCTGGGTCATGCATTCTCGAACAAGCTGGACATTGTAACACACATTTACTAGTTATTTCGATTTCTAATTCATCTTTATGTTGATTAAGCATTTTCTCTCAGCCAACTTTCTTCTTCTACACTATAGTATTGTCCTGCAAACTTTTCAGTTTCACTATGTGTGGGATGAATTCCTAACATGCCGTCGGCATATGGTTTATTCCAACCTGTACGATCCATGTTAACACGTGGTCGAATTTTTCTTATAGTGTATTCAACACCACATTCTTTTAGTTCGTCTATGATTTCTTTCCACTGTACTAAGTGTCCTGGCAATGCCATAATATGAACATGCATACCTTTATATTCATCTTTAGCTCTATATTCTTGTATTTCTTTCCACATACCTGTGATGTTATTAATAACTTTCTCATGATATGCAAATTCAAAGTGATAACTTATAATAACATAATGTAAGTATGGCAATGCTTTTTTATATATCTTAGGCGGTGGACTTCCATTAGTTGTTACACTACATCTGTATACGCCATTTTCTTTGGCATATTTTAACATGTCAATAAACTGTGGATGTACAAACGGCTCTCCGCCTGTAAAACTAATTTTAATCTTTTTGCCATTTGATGCTTCTACTATTTTATCTATTGTATTTGTATACACTTCCCAACTCATATGTTCGCTAGTTTTATTGTGTAGTTCATTACCACAATAACTACAGTTGTAATTGCAACGTTTGCCTAAGTTCCATTCAACTCTAAGCAGTTCGTCTTTTGGTGCGTGATTATCTTCTAAGGCTACTAGCATTAAAAATATTCCTTTAGTTGAGGCACTGCGTTTAATACACTGTCTCCTCGCATTTTATCTAAGTCGTTTGTAAAGTTGATAAATGTTTCCCATAGCTCTGGGTTAAATGTTCTGGTCTTCATACTCTCTACTAGCTTGTCAAAATCATCAAATAGAGATAAGTTTTTAATTGCTTGATCTCGTAAATCATCTGGTAAGTTCATTGGACTTAAATATGCTGGTTTATTACAAATAGTGGTGAAACTACTGTTTGCACTTACTTTACTATATTTATCTTCCATTTCGTGAAGGAAAAAATGTAAGTCTGGTAAGTTAAAAACATTATAATTCTGTAGTGTTACATTAAACATAATCTGTACATTGTCTAATTCGTTATACATTGCTAATGTTTTCTCAAAATCTTCTAATTGATATTTGCCACCTCTGATGTATCTATATAGCTCTCCTGTGCCTTCTATACTAAAACATATACTAACACGTTTAAACTGTTTTAGCAAGTTTAATATTTTAGGATTAACTACTGTACCATTTGTTGTATAAAATAATTCTACATCAGTCATATCTTCTTCAATAAGCCATTGTAGGAATTGATTGTGATGTTTTGCCATCATGGGCTCACCACCTTTAAAGTCTATGCGTTTTACATCTTTTAGATGCGGTAGCATATTGCGTAAATCTTCTAATCCATATTGTTGTAATGGAACTGGATTACTATTTTTCTCATATCGTTTGTCTATTTTAGCAAGTGCTAGTTCTTCTTCAAACCAACTGTTACTTGCCCAACTTCCACACATACGACATTTTAAGTTACACACATTTGATAAGTTAATGTCTGCTTGATAGAACTTAGGGTTAGGAACTTTATATGTGTCTGGTGTATTGCCATTTATAAAGTCTGCATCAGATTTCATAAACTTCTTATTAAACCATAAGCGTCTACTTTGACCTACCAAATCTTCTCTTTCCCAACAACTATTACAAGCACTAGGTTGTATACCTTTTAAAAAATCTTTACGTAATTCTCGCATACGCTCACTGTCAAAGTTTTCCATGATAGTATCATGTTCAGTGTTTGGCCTGCGTCCTTTGTTGCTGAACTGACAACAAGGTTTTATATCACCATTTGCACTTAGTGTAATTGCATGCCAGGGCATGTAACAAAATTTATTCATTTGGCCAATCCGTTTGTATGGGGTCAATGCTAAGTTCATTTACATTTAAATGATATGGCATATTAATTACATATTCAATCATATCAACTGCATCATTAAGTTGCATTACTGCTCTACCTGGATGCTTGTGTGCATTGTTCTCTAATGTGCCAAATGTAACATAACTTACTTTAGGTCCACCTGCCCAAATGCTTTTTAACCCTAATGCGTTGCTTGTGCTACGCAAAGCCTTCTTTTCTTGTTGATAATGCCAATCGCTACCTTTCGTAGCTCTGTCTGTTGTACTGCCTAACGACACTATATGCAGTCGTTTAAGGTTCTTTAAGGCGTTCTTATAGACTACATCTAGTAGCAAAGTTTGATGGTACTGCCATAATGCACTACAGTTAATAAAGACGTCATAATTAAGAGCCTTATTTGCTAACTTGTCTTTGTACCCGTTTTGCGTTAAATCATAGTTCCAGTCAGTTCTACTAACAAATTGCGTATCTGGCCAGCGTTCTGCTATAGCACTTGCTACACCAAACTCTGGGTTTCCTGTACATAAAATCTTCATTTAATTCTCCATGGTAGATAACTTTGGTAATCTAATTTCTTAGCAGGTCCAAATATGTCTACAAATTTTTTAAAATTCTCTTCGTCTTCTTTTGATTTATTATTCATACTATGCACTAAATGGTCTATAATGTTATTAACATTTGTTATTTCACGATTTGTAAAATTGTAATCATCAAGCATAAGCATATACTTTAGTTCTACTATTGCGTGTTCTATTATATCGTTGGGTGCAACATGTGTACTTAAATATGGTCTTGTTACAATTGTTGTAAAGTGAAACCTTGCATCTGAATTAGAATTATTTTCAATAAAATACTTAATCATTTCAGGCAATTGGTGTACATTAAAACAATGCACTACTGCAAGATAAGTATGAGTTAAGTTAGTTTGTTCCTTCATTAGGTTATGTTGTTTTTCCCACCAAGACCAATCATGTGGGCTTCTTACTAAACTATATAATTCTTTTATTCCATCAATGCTTATACCAAAGTCCACGTGTTTAAATTGTTTTAATAATTTATAGTGTTCTTTGTTTGCACTTCCGTTAGTTGAGAACTTTATCTTTTTATCAGTGGATCCTTTTTTAATAAGAGTTTCTAATATAGTTGTACATTGCTTTGTAAAGAATGGCTCACCACCGTCTAAATTTATTTCATGTGCTGAATCTAATGCATCTATATAATTTTCCCAATTGTCTAAATATATACCACTGAATGCTTTTTGTGATATTTCAGGATCTTTGTCTATGGAATATATCTCATGGTTACTGCCTAATTTTTTATATTCTTTTGCTATTATGCTACTTCTGGCAGGCCTACATATGTTACAATTTTTATTACATATGTTTCCAAAACTTAACCAAACTCTTTTTATATCTGTTTCAGTTAACATGCCATCTTTTCTATTTTGTTGTAAACGCTGACTGTCTTCACCTTTGTCTTCTTTAATCCAACAGTTATGGCAACCTTTATCTCTTTCGCCATTGAGCATTTTACGTTTTAGTTCTTTTAACCAATCACTGTCTAAATAATCTTGTACGCTTTCTAAACCTTTATCTCTTTTACCTCTATATGTACAACAAGGGCCCAAGTCACCAACATTATCATAGTGAATTGTTTTCCATGGTTCGTTACAATAGGTACTAGACATATGGCTTGAACTCCGGTGCAACATCTAACAAGTTACCTTTTTGTAAATCATCTGTTTTTGTATTAAAGTCTACAAACTCTTTCCAACGCTTTTCATACCAATCTTCAGACCACATATACTTGATACAGTCTGCTACTTTTGGTATGTCTAAATAAGGTTGTAAGTTTTGCTCGGCGAGCTGTTTTAGTTCTTTTGGTAGAGAACGTATGTTATACATTTCTGGGTGATTAAGAATATTTAAATATATGTCTTTGTCAGGAATACCTTTGCTTCGTGTCCAGTCAAACAGTTCACTCATAGCACACATGTTTAGTACTTGTACTGTACAATGCACTTGAATGTACACATTTGGTAGTGCTAATAGTTTATCAAATGTTTCTACTATTTTACCCCAACTGCTTGGATACCTAACATATCTATCTCTATCGCCAGTTGCATCAATACTACAATTAAGTTGCACACCTTTAAAATGACTCCAATAGTCAATCATTTTTTGTGGAATGTTTGTAAGGTTAGTGTTGTACTTTAGTTTAATATTACTTGCCAGATCGTTTTCAATACAATAATCAAATAATGCATATTGACTAGTTGCAAGTGTAGGCTCACCGCCTGTTAAATAAATTTCTTCAATTGTATGTGCTATCTCTACAAAGTTTAATCCTGTTTGTTTACGGTCTGGCCATACTTTCATAACTTCCATGTAGTCTAGTTCGTCACTGTTTAGTGGCTCATTGGGTGTAAGCTCTGCAAGTCCAGTTACTTTATTCCAGTCTTTAACCCACATGCTACTACTCCATGGGTTACACATTCTACATTTTAAGTTACACAGGTTACCTAAACGCAAGTCTACATAACGAATGTCTAATGGTATTTCTTCTGCTACTTTTACATTGTCTTTGTACCACTTCTCATTGTAACCTATGCGTGGACTACGTATACCTGCATCTTCTTCACGGAAACATCTTTGACATGTTTCTGGACGCTCTCCGTCTATAAACTCTTTGCGAATGTTTTTATACCATTCACTGTTCCATACATCATTAATATCATCTTTGAATATTCTATATGCTTTGCCACTGCCATCGTCTTTTAATACTTTGTTGTTAGCAGGGTTACTGTTACAACAAACACGAAAGCCACCGCCAGGGTTAACTGCGGCGTGCATAAATGGTAATACACAAAATGTATCGCTTGGTAATTTTTTACTCATCTTCAAAAAACTCCGGACAAACTTTTCTAAAATTTGTACCCATTAATCTATCTTTTATTTCCATATGTTTAAGCAACTCCTTAAATGCATTCTCATCATATTTGTATTGAGAAGTTATATTATATCTTTTTCTTAATTTGTCATTTAGACTTGCATAAGTTAAATATGCTGGTCTATATATTTCTACACTTTTACTAAACGATATTTTTAAATCTTTTGCCCACTGTGCCGCTGATTCATTTTGTGATGCATTAACCGACATAGGCAGATAATTTATATTTAAATGAAACTTATCTGGATAATGATTTTCTATTTGCTTAAACTTTATTAAATTAGCCTCTACTTCTTTCCAATTAGCTCCTGCTCTAATATATTCAAACTTATCTTCTATTCCATCTATACTTACTAAGAATACAACATCCTTAAATGTTAGTAACATTTCTAATAGCTCTGAATCAAGTGGTATAGTACCGTTTGTAATAATGCTTAGTCTAACAGAAGGAGATACTTCATCATCTACTAAACGTTTAATAATCTTTCTTACATGTGGAATCATTAAAGGCTCGCCACCTGTAAATTTTAAATACTTTGTATCATATAATGATGATAATATATCTGGTAAGATATCCTTATGCCAGCCTGTTTTCATCTTTGCTTCGACTTTGACTAACCTATGCCAATCTTCGTCTGGATTTGCATTTACCATTGTATGCCATTTACTACTACTTAATGGGTTACACATTACGCAAGTCAAGTTGCATGTATTATGTAATTTTAAATCCCAATACTGTATTCCTTGTGCTTCATTAAACCACTCGTTTGATTCCTGTCTTAAACTTTTCTTGCCTCTGTCTTCTTCTGCTTTACATTCATAACAGTTAGGTAGCCATTTTGTTAAACTTTCTTCATATAGTTCGTTAAACTTTTCTCTCCAACCTGGCTCATTATATCGCTGTTCGATATCAGAATTCATATACATACAACAAGGTCTGACTTGTCCGCCAGGTCCTATTGTAACTCCATTTTTAAACATCAAACATTTTGGCATAATTCTCGTTCACTTTATTTTTAAATTGATCACTTGGACCACCATCGAATATCATATGTATTCGAGGCTCATCGCTGCGGTTCCATACTGCATGATTGTGTCCTGTATTAATCTTTACTACAAGACCGTTTTCATATGGCAATTTACCATATTCTTCTATTACTAAGTTGCAGTCTGTTGGATTGTTAATAGCAACATTAGTTGCGCCAAGTCCTGCTAATTTATCTGTATCCTTGTGTGGCATAATCCAACCACCTGGCAATACTGCCATAAATCTAACACGGGTAAATTTATTATACAGCATTTCGTCTTGCATCCATTGTTTCGTTTTAGGACAAAACTTTGCAATATCTGTCCAATCTGATAACTCATCTTCGGCACTATCTGGCAATCCATAATCTTCTGGGCAATTAGTATGTACACTGCTCATACCATGAATACATGCACTTAACCAGCCGCCACTTCCTACTGCTCTATGAACTGTAAAACATTCTGCTTCTAATAGTGCAATTGCTTCTTTATGTATATCTTGCCACGGTACTGATATGTCTGGAACAGTAACCCACGGAACACATGTATTGTCCATTATATTATTAATGTCATTACATGTAAGTTGCACGTTATCTGCAAGAGCAGGGTTTGTGTTAAAATTCTCCCATACTTCAAAGTATTCCTTTGTTTCGTTGTTAGCTTCTTCCCACCATGCTAAATTATTATAATGTATCATATCCATTTTAGCCTTCCAATATTAGTCATATCGTAGTAGCTTCCATTCATGTTGCCATTTAGATAAACTTTATCTGAGATACTTTGTACCTTTGTTATGTATTTAATACCGTTAACTGTAGTACTAAGTCCTTTACTAAAATAGTTTGATTCATAGTTCCAAATGTTAGTACACTGTAGTAAAACTGTTTTATTATGTGGTAACATGTTTACAATGGAATCATAATCTTCTACAATATTAACTACTTCAAACTGATGTTCTAAATTTTGTATCTTGCGCCAAAGTGTTAACCATTGCTCTTTGCTATCAAAACTGTCTAAAAACTTTTCCCATGTTCCATATCCATTTATAAATTGTCCATTAAAGTTTAACCTATGTTTATTTGTTTCAAAGAAGGTAGGAAAGTCTATTCCATCCCATTCGCTTACTAGTATCTCTAACCATTGCACTGCATGTGGATTGTAATCAGTCCATATAACCATTTCCATGTTATCAATACTATTTTCTATATACTTAAATTGATGAAGTCCACTACATGGACATACGGCTACTTGCAAATCTGATACATCAGTATGCGGTACAGTTTCCGTGTTTGTTACATATAGATTAGTAAATTCTTGTATTTTAAATTCTAACAATGCTCTCTTATCTGGATAATTTTCTCTTATATCGTATACAACTTCAGGATCGGTATATTTTTTAAATAATTCATTTTCAGTAAATTCAATATCATCTTCGGGATACGAACATTCTTTGTTGCTTCTTATATTATAATCTAAATTAAAAATTGTTAAGCCTTGATCGATGGATGTTCTTAGGAACTGATCAAATATAGATCTCTCTGGTTGAACATTTATAAGACTGCCATCTAACAATGGCTTTATCCACTTGGGTGTATAATCATCGTGCATATGTTCTGTACTAGTAGTATACTCATACAACTTAATTTTAGATAAAAACTTGTATGTGTCTAAATTAACTATGACGCACTGTGTATGAAAATGTGGATCACTTCTGCTAGGGCGATCTATTATATGTCCTGCACAGCCCCATTTTTCTTTATTCCATTCAGTTACTGATTTTAAAATTTCATTATCAATTTCTGGGTCACTTGGCCAACTGCCTTCTGCCCATATTACTGCTACTTTGAAGTTTAACTGTTTTAAATCATTAAGTAAAAAGTCTAGATTATCATTACTGCAATCTATAACAAAAGAACCATCAGTGTTTAAGTCTACATTAATATTTGTTATTGATTTTAACACTGATACATAATCATCTGAAGCATTTTCAAGTTCGCTCACAATTGAACGTTCCATAGTTATATGGCATATCTCTTTACCTCTAATTGTAAGTTTTGGTAACATTAAATTCCTTGACCTATACTATCATTTGTGCTGTATCCTAGTACCCATTTAACATCGCAAGTTAAATCATTATCATTCGGGTCTGTTCCTGAAAACCAGCACTTATCTATTTGTTGTAGTCTTACCATTAATTCAGCAAAACTGCGTTCTAGTGTAAACGGTTCAACTATTACTTTGAGTAGCACATAACTGTATATGTTGCTTGCCCAAAAGAATGTACTTGAATTGTTGTCTAGTTTGTCTGTAATTTCTTTATGATTGTTTACAAGGTCTACTTCTAAGAACTCGTGTTTACATAACTTTACTTGCATCCAAAAGTCTAGCCAATTGTCCATTCCACCGAACTGTTCTACTATATTTAACCAATCTTTATCTACCTGTTTTAGCAGTAACGAATTAGCGTCTGGATTGTCTTCGCACCATTGTTTAACAAACGCTGGATAGTCAAATCCGTCCCATTCTTCCACCATTAGACGCTTAAATTTAACGCTGTAAGCGTCAAAATCATACCATACGAACTTTGTACTGTCTATATCAATACCGTACGTATATGCGTAGTATAGAAGCTTAAAACCAGCCGTTACACCCACATATTGCTCAAATACAGTGTGTTTTATAGCATCTGCTACTGTTGGACTACTAGGCTCTGTATTAACAAAATACACCGGGCTACTGGGTATATTCTTGCGTTTAATAATAACTCTAGCACCTCTGGCAATTGTGTGATCTGTATACTTCTTATTCATTAACCCATTTAAAAAGTTAACTGGGTCTGTTTTTGGAGCACCTACTACAATGTTTCTTTCTATAGTTTTGCTTAATTCTACTGTTGACTCACCTAGCCAATTTTCTGCCCAGAAATCGTAATCTCCAAAGTTTGGTGCTTTTGCAGGCCAGGCAATAAATTCGTCTATGTTTAGTAACATTAAACTATCTACATATTTTGGGTGTACTGCTGTAATCCAATCTTTCTTTTCTAAACGATTTATATAAGTCAATATCTTCTTTTCAATTCCATCTGTTTTAGGCCAGCATCCATCAAACCAGAATGCAACATACTTGTGTCCCATCTTTCTAACATGTTCAATCCATTCGATGCTACTAGTATTATACAGGTTAACTATACTAGATGTCAAGTGATTATCGCACTCTACTTGTTGCAATAACAGTAGCTTTTGTTTGAGTGTTTGATGTGATGCTAAATGTGTGTTTTTTGGTATAAACACATTTACTATTTCACAGTCGCTTACAAACTGATAATCCCAATCTTTTTGCCCTTTAATCATCGGATAACCTTTGTATTAATTCTGATAGTTTATCTCTTAGTCTATCTAATGCCTTAGGGCTTAGTTTTTCAGCTTCACAAATGTATATTGTTTCTTTCATTTTTTCTATTTGATAAATTAAGTCATTTTGTTTCATTGTAATTTTTTCCAGTGATGTGTATCATCTTCAGTAGGTAATTGACCAATATATTCTTCGCCAGTTTCCATGTCAACTAGTTTCCATTTGCCTGGGCACTTAGTCTTTACTTTTAATGTTATTGCTACATCATAAGCAGGCACTTCTGCGCCACTAATTCTTAACTTTCTATTCATTTACCTTCTTCTTTCATTTGTATTTGTATTCATCAGCAATGGCGATAATAGTATCCCATGATAATTCAACTATGCTTTTAATCATAGGGTGTGCTATTTGATTAAGATGATTATATTGATCAATTATAGGATCAAATAATAATTTATGATTTACTGTTACATGGTAGTCAAAAAATTGTAGTGATGTATAATTCTTTTGTAGTAGTTCGCCAGCATTAACCCATATTAAGTTATTATGTGTTTTCATATACTCTTGTTCCATGAGTGTTTTGACCCTTATACGATGACACATTCTTTCGAGACTAATTTTTGTGTTATAATCAACATCTTCCGCAGCTTCGTCACTAAATTCCATCATTAAGAAATGAAACCTATTAGTAGGCTGATTTTTCATATCAAGATATGTACTATAAAAATTACCACTAACATCACAAATTACATTACTAATAACATCCGCTATGCAATTAACATAAAATCCAGAGCTTTTATAATCAATTACCATACTATTATCAGTACTGTATCTAATATGCTCATTGTAGTATTTCAGTTCTTTGGTATTGTCAAAATGCTTATATGTGTCTCCGTGATGTGTGTAATAGTCATCACTGTGTCGTACATATAATCCAAAAATGCCTGGATAAAATTCCCAAAGATCCTTGCCATGATTCTCTGCTCTAAGTACTGTGAGTAATCTATTTGTAAGTTCATTCAAACTATGTCCTGGGCCAACTACAATATCTCTATCAGCTAGATTTTTGTTCCAAATAGTCATTTATTTTCTGCCTTCATTAATCTGTTGTGTACTGATTCCATATTTTCAATTTCCAGTCCTAGATGCTCTCTAACTAAAGATTTTAGAGAAATTGACATTGGGTATCTCATTTCTATATCTCTGTTATATTTTCTCATTTTTGCATAGTCTCGAATATTTGGTTGATTGCTTTCTATATAATTAATAAATCTCTGCATCTCAGGGTGCCTATCTAACGCACCTTTTAACTTATTAATAATTGCTTCTCTGTATTCTTCGGGCCAAACACTAGGTGTTAAGTATCTGGGTGTTTGTAGTACGTTTGCAGTAATAAATCTTAAATCTACTTCACTGTCTTTCCAAAAGTCATAAAACTCGGGCATATGAAATACGTTATGTGATTGTACTGTAATGCCTGCTGCAACATCAATAGTAGGATAACTATTTAATGCTAACATGTTTGCGTATACATTGTCCCAATCTCCATCCCTACGTATAAAATTATATACATCACCTACGCCGTCCATACTTATTTTAATATTAACACTTTTAAATTCATTCCAAATTTTAATTAAATCATATTGTTTAAATTTTATATAACTTAGATTACTAGCATACCGTAGTTTTATTTTACTTTTTAGATGCAGTGGAATTGACTCTAACAAGTCATAATGTTCTTTATTAATAATTGGTTCACCACCAGTGAACTGTAATGTATGCACTGACTCCCATAATTCCGGCCATTCGTTTAAACTATTAAATAACGTTGTTGGCCTTAGTAGCTTAGTTTCGTGTCCATCTTTTTGATATTTTGTTATAATATCTAAATCTTTTACACGTTTATAACTACTGTGAGTACTACACATTATACATTTTAGATTACAAAAGTTACTGACTTTAAGTTCAATCCATTTAGGACTATTACTAACACTATAGTCATCATTAACTTCAATGACTTCTGAAAATTCATTCCAGTTGTCCTTTTCCCATTGTTGACGGTTGCTTACAATGCCACTATCTTCGTTATGCCAACACACTTCACAGCGTTCTGGTCTTTCGTCCTCTGCCAAAGCACGTCTTAGCTCTTTATAGTTTTCGTTGTTCCAGCTTTCAAGAGCAGTCTCACCTGGATTATTCAATGGGGTTTCTTGCGCCTCACAACAAGGCACCATGTCTCCACCGGCACTTCCGTAAATGTGCATAAATGGTAACATACAAAATGTTTTACTCTTTTTTAGTTTATCTTTATCTATCATTGTATTTTAGTATATTCTCAAACTTAGGTGCAAGATTTATATCTTGTCCTCTATGTGTTAAAATTCTATTTAACTCTTTTATATACTGCTCACTATTATCTTGTTGATTATCTGTAGTTGCACACATATTTTTTAATAACTTATAGCTAGGTGTAAACTTACCAGCATTCTTATTAAATCCCATGTACTGTTGATCTATTGTTAATTCTAATGTACGCTTAAACCAATTTGGCCAATGCTCTACACTCATATAATGAGGCTCATATACTGTTTGTAGCATTACTCCAATGCCTTTATGCACTCTTGCCCAATGTATAAACTCATGTAGCTGTGGAGCGTTAATAACGCTTACAGTGGTGGCTGTAGCTATTTTTAAGCGTCCTGTAGCGTCTTTTACTTCTATCCACTTGTCAAGTGTAGCCTCTATTGTTTCCCACTTACTAGGGTAACGTAGAAGGTCGTTTGTAGTGCCCACACCATCAATACTAGGACTTAGTTGTATACGCTTAAACTTTAATAATGCATCAAGTTCTAATTTCTTTGGAAACCATGTACAGTTTGTAAATATCTCTAAGTCGATCTGTCCTGCTATTCCACTGTCCGCTAATCTAACGACTAGGTTTAAAAACTGCCTATGTAAGAACGGCTCGCCACCTGTTACTTTAATAAACTTAACATGCTTTAATTTGTCTAAATCTAAATTATCTAAATCATATTCTTGTACTTCTTTTAATTTTTTAATCTTCTCTGGAGAACTAATGCCTAATGCAAGTTCATCTTTGTCCCACGTATGACTAAACTCTGCTCCACAACTTAAACATGCTAAGTTGCAAAGTCTACCTACTGTTATTTCTAAATACTCTAAACGTACTGTATCTGTAAAGTCATCAAAGAATTCATCAGCTTCAGTTCTCATACTGCTACCTTTCATTTCTTCGTCAGACTTACATTTATAACATCCAGGGTGCCATTCATTACGCATCATAGTTTTGCGTATCTCGTTAAAGCTATTATCTTCTGGTAAAAATCTTGTATGAAATCTACAACATGGTGTTGCAGGTTGTCCGTGCATAAGCATTTCTGCTTTGAACGGGTAAGCACATGCGTTAGCAGGTAACTTATTCATAAAAATTTCCTTTGTTTTTGTAACGCTTTAGTGCTTTTGCAATATTAATTCTGTTGTATATTCCATCTCTATGAAACTCATCATACTGTGGACCTTTAGGTGCTAATGCAATATGTATGGTGTTTGTCATTTCAAATCCATAATGATCGCATACTGCTACATGCGAGTCCATATACTTTTTAGGAATAGTATCTGGTCCAAACTTTTCCATAAGCCTATTAGCAATTGCAGTGTTGAGATGGTTTCCATGATTCCAATCTGTTTGTACTTCTAAACTACCTTCGTTGATGCGTGAGAATGTAATACCTGCACGCCAGTTACCACAACTTAATCCTTTAGTAGTACTAAATGCTACCATCTTAATACAAGGTTCATCTAAGTTTATATCTATGTCAAAGCAAGTACCAAACCATGCACAATCAACTAACACTGGAATGTCTAATTGATTACATATTTTAATCATATCGTCAAACCGCTCTGGAACTCTACCAGTGCCACTAAATGGTACACTTACTAATACTGCATCACCTTGTGTTAAGCCCTTGTCATCAATACTGTCACTCCATTCTAAATTTGTGTGTATCAATGCATCTCTGTTATATGGATACTCACCTCTAAATGTTTTGAGGTTGAGGTTGTTCACTGAACAATAGTAGTGCCACCAATCTAGTGTCTGTGTAGTGCCTACACTTGCAAACCTATAAGGAAATGCATCAAGTCCAGTAAAGTTGTTTAGTTTACTGCTTTCAATCCAGCCTTGATATCTATCTAACATAATGTTAGACTCGTCTGCCAGTGTTGATATATCTATGTTAGGAAAGAATGTTTCATTGAGGTGATCCATGTATGGTTGGTTCCATACACTGTTTCCTGTCTTTCCAAAATCTGGGTTACTCATTGTATAATTTTAACTCCTTTATTAGTGCAAAGGTATCTGTGCCACGTAATCTGTCTAAGTCTTTTGTATACTTAACAAACCACTTCCATTGCTTTTCTTGTTCTGCTTCATCTACTTCAACTTGCAATCCATCTCTGATAGCATGAATACCTGTTTGATAATGTATCTCGTCTGCATGATAGCTTCCCTTAGGCCAAATACTTTGATCTGGTATCTGTAGTAATTTATCATACATAATGTACTTTAACACCTCCGGCATGTATGCAATATTGAGGTATGTAGGATTTACTACTACGTTGCTCATGCTTATACTTGCTCTGTGCATATGTTTCTCTTTAAACCAATTCCACACTTTGTCTAAGCCAAATACATTTGTTAGCATAACTGTTACTGCAAACACAACTTCAATGTTAGGATATGTGTAAAACTTTTCTATGTTTTCTTCTAACTGTTCAAATGTATACGAACCGCCTCGTACTACACTGTATAATTCATCTACTGCTTCAATACTAATAAGCAATTCAATATGTTTAAAGTGTTTAAATATCTCTTGGAAGTCATCATCAAACACTGTAGCATTTGTACTAATATCTAGCATAATGTTTGATGCTAGTCCTTGGTCAATAAACCATTGTAATATTGCTTTACAACTTTCGTCATATAAGGGCTCTCCGCCTCTTAGTGCTACCCACTGTAGGTTGCGAAAGTATTCTGGATCAGCAAACAAGTTATCAAGGAATGACATGTCTTCAACTCCATGATATCCTATTTGTGCATTTTTCCAATAGTCCGGTTTTTCTTTGTTTAGTTTCTTTCCATCCTTCGTCCAACCGGTACTAACAAATGGATTACAATGAATACATGCTAGGTTACACTTGTTGCTGATTGTAAAGTCCAAGTAGCGTATGTCGGGCTTACTGTCTACTGTATTTTTAATACTGCCACGCTTTACATCTTCGTCTAGTTTATCCCAAAAGTACATTCTGCGACTTTTACCACTTTGTTCTTTTTTAGTACACGCCAAACATGCAGGAGGTACTATTCTACTTGCATGTGATTTTCTTAATGCTACTGCTTCTTCACTGTTTAATATCTCTGGTAGTGTTTGTCTTGTTATGTTTCCAAACTTGCCATTGTATATAATGTCAGGTAGTACTGCTCCACCCCATTTGATAGTAAGTGCATTCCACGGTGCTAGGCACGTTGGATAGCGTGTATCTTTTAACATTGGATTAACGTACATTATTTACATATCCCACAGTTATTTCTACAAACTTTCCAATCTGCTGATATGATTGCACGATTTAATGTCTTATGGAACCAGTGATTATTTAATATATCTCCTAGTTCAAATTTATTTAAATTATTATCTTCCTTAGCCTTACCGATTACATTTTCTTCTGCTGCATCTTCGTTAAGTTCTTTTCCCATGTCTAAGTAGGCTGATGCATCGCCACCGCCATACAAACTTATATGACAACATGGCCAAACAGTACCCCATGGATCTATTTGTACTTCGCCTTCTTGTTTCCACGGACACTTACTTTCTCTATGTTCGTCAAATACATCGTGAAACATATCGTTTACGTTCATGTATATACTTCCATCTTTAAGATCACTCATAGGTACATCATTCTCATGAAACTCTGTTCTGTAATGATCACTATCATTAAAAATATCTTTATCCTTATCGTCTTTGGGATAATAAGCCTTTATTGTATAGCTTTCATTTTTATCAACAATTGAAACTGTTCTATCTCCTGTAAAACTTCTTCTTGCAACAAAAGACCTTGCGCCTATCTCTCTTGCTAATTCTCTTACTTCGTCAATTTGATGTTTGTTATGTTCAAACATTGTCATCATAACAACAGAATGTCCTTTGTTTGCATTGAAACTTTTAACGTTTTCTATTATTTTATTAAAATCTGTTCTTCGTCTATATAAATGATGAGTGTCTTCCATACCGTCTATTGCGAAATCAATTTTGTGACTACTTGCTTGTCTTAATACAGTGGCTAAGTCACCCCAAAATTTAGTGGTACGCATACTACCGTTTGTTGCAATAAAAATAGATGATTCAGGATGATGTGTGGTCCATATGTCAATCATTTCTACTAGATTGGGATGCATCATTGGATCTCCCCAATTACCATTTAGTGTTAGTTCTCTAATCCACCAACCCTTTGTATCTTTAATTGCTAGACGTTTCCAAGTATCTATATCAAAATTTGCCAGTTTTAACCCTGGTCTAGTTTCTCCACCATCTATATTTCGTATGCATGCTCCACATCTTGCATTACAATGACTAGTGATATCTATTTGTAACTTGTGTACTTGCCTTCGCCAATTGCTCATTAAAAGTATGCCTTGTTAGTTATGTAATCGTGACAATCTCCTTCACGCACAATATCACTTGTTAAACAATGTATGCCGCCGTCCCAAAAATACTGATGACGGAAGTTCCAGTATATTGGCTCAATACCATGTGCTTCCATTTCAGCAAATGCGGCTTCGTTTTTACCTGTGCAAATAACTGTGCTTTCATCTAATGATAATACATTAACATCAAACACACTTTCATCTGGACAACCAACCCAATGCTCTAACCATTTGCTTACATATTCTTTATGAAATCTACGCTTACGAGTTTGTTGGAAATCTTCTGGCATATCAAACTCATCAGCTACTTCTATAATATGCCAATGTTTCATTTCATCTGGGACCCAGTTCTTATTCCAGGTCATCAGTACACCAGGCTTTAGTAGAGCTATTTTACCATCGATATGTCCTCCTACTGGAATGTCCAAAAATTGGGTGTCTGGATATCGCAACTTTATTTCACGTTGAATCCATTCGCGGCCCAGCGCCGTGCCTCTGCCTCGTTTATTGTCTCCCTCATAGGGTTGGCTAAACAAAACGTGGCGTCCACACTTTATCATGTTAGCCGCATGATAAAGCAGTCGATCGTTCTCTACAAAGTGGTCGTATTTTTTACCACTCTCTACTAATACTCCTGGCATACTAACCCAATCTGCACCTTCACGAAACCATTGCGAGCAATGATCGTAATATGCAAGATTCTCAAAGTAACGATTATCGCTACCCGTAAACACTTCAAACATACTCTTACCATAAGGCATAAGTGTATCACGTGGCATTAGTGGGTGGTTAGGAAAACCACAATGCATCCACGGTAATTGAATCTGTTCTTCACCTGTGATTGTAAATATATTTTTAGGACGTACTACTTCGATACCTTTGTCCTTTAATATCCCCTCCAGCACTTTTATGTCCTCGGCTGTTTCTTTAAAGATTTGACGCATTACATTGCGTGTTTCTTCGTCCTCGTGCCAATCAAATGTTTCAGGTGGAAATGGTGCTCCTAGCACAACTTTTTTGAGCGGTTGAAATTCGCTCCATACGTTAATTGATTTTGTCATTTTTTGTTCTCATATGATATTTGTCCATAATGCGTTTTGGACGGTGGATTTAGTTTGCATAAATACTGTTATATATGTATTTATCTATACAATATAATTGGAGTTTTATACAACATGACCCGTATCGCTAAAGATATTATAGCAGGAAACGACTTCATTGTCAATGTTTTCGATGCTAAAACACACGACCTAACAGACAACACACAACTATACGAAGCATTTGAAAGTGGTTGGCCAGTAGTTATTAAAAATTTAACTATTCCACAACTTGATTATGAATACTATGATGATCTACCAGACTGGACTATTCCCGATAACAAATGGATTATGCCCTGGTACAATTCTCACATTAAAAAGCGTGAACGTATGCGTAGTGAACGCAATTGGACAGAAGAACAAATAGACTTGTTTCATAAGAAACACAAGCAATCTAACAATGGTTGGAATGAAGTGTTTGATATGTTGTTCCCACGTTACAAAACAACTGAGCGTATGTTGAGTCACAGATACAATACATTAGTAGAAAATAAATTACACTTAGATGAACTAGATGAACAACATACAGGCAACGAACAACAAATACGTATGTTTGTACAGTTAGATAAGAAACGTCCTAGAGTATTATCATTTGGTCCTGACTTAGAAAAGATGTATTACGATTATAAAGATGAATTTAAATTAGAGGAATTAGATAAAAATGACATACACAAATTTATTACTGACATGCGGAACCGTTGCGTGTGGAATGAGCAGAAATGGGATCAGTTTCACCACCCCCTTCATTATATTACATTCAATCCTGGTGATATCTGGTTCTTTAACGCACAATGGATAACACATCAAATTGTGTTTGGTACAAAGTTACAATGCTTTGAAGCTGATATATTAAATGAAAGTTTAATCAAACCCGAGTTGTGTATGAGAGAGCGTATTAAAAATCTATAGACCAATTACATTCCCACGCCTGGGCTCTTGTTAAATCAAAGGTCTCGTTTAATTCTTTCAAATTCGGGCGACACTTTGGTAACCAAGTGTTTTCTGTGTTTGTCGTAGTTTTCGGTAACTTGAACATATTGGCGCATGATGTCAGCATCATACTTATGCTCAGGATCCAAACTAAAGTTAACAAGTTCCATAAGAGGTTCTTCATATTGCTCAAAATGTGGACTGTTACCAATACTTTTGAGAAATTCCAAAATCTGTTCACGTTGTTCTTCTTTCAACCATTCAGGAGCATGTGCCATACTGTAGTATGCAGGCTCTACTAACTGGTTAGTACTCATACCAATGCCTCTATTACTAGTCATCTGATAATCATGCATAAACTTCCAAAACTTGGCTATATGTAATGCATTAGTCATTTGGTTTACTGTAGTAACACGTACCTTAATACGCTTACCTTCTTTTGTGTCTGAGAACTTAACTAACTTATCAAAGTTCTTCCATACACTTGCCCACTTACTTGGAGGTCTAAGATAATCATTCATATCTTCCATTCCTTCCAATGAGCAATTTACAATTACTTTTTCAAACTTGGCTAACTGATCAAGCCAACGGTCTTGCATGTTAGTTATGTTTGTGTAAAAACTTAATTCAATATGCTCAGCATGTCCACTTGAGGTTGCAATGTCTAGTAATTTAAACATATCTGTTGCTACTGTTGGTTCGCCGCCTATTAGTTTTATTTTACGAGCATGTGGTAACATTCTTTCAAAACTATCCCACTCGATTCCAGGTTGAAGTAATGCTTCTTTTTTGTTTGCAAGATTGCCGTCCCAATCAGGATGGTTCGCTCCGAGTCCGCTTTGTACCATTGCTGCCCTCTCCACACTCACTAAGTGAGATGCTTCCTTGTTGCACATTTGACACTGCAAGTTGCATAAGTTACCAAGTCTAAAATCAAATTGTAGGGGTTGGTCAATCTCCCAATCATTAGCTGATGCGTCTGCTACTACATCATCTATTACATCTGCCCATACCTTATTTTCCCATTGGCGTGAGCTCATTATTCCGTTACGTTCTAGGTGATGACATTCTACACACTCTGGTAATTTCTCACCAGCAGTCATTCTTCGTCTTACATCTTTAATATATTTGTGATTCCATGTGCCATCAATTCCTAATTCTTCTTGATTAACTAGTTCTTTAGGTTCTTTAGCCATGCAACAGAGTCTAAAACGACCTCCGTTATACGTACTGTATTGTACAAATGGTAGACTGCAAAATCCACTCATATTAGGTCATTGATAGGAAGGCATCTGCTCCCTTGCCACAGTTTTCTTTCCAGTGTTCAGCTGCATTTTCATCAGCTGAATCTGTTACGTATTTGTAACACAATAAATTCTTAGCAAAATGTTTACATACTTTAGCAATTGCGTATGCTTCCATGTCTACAATATCGCTTTCTAATTCAGGTTTTTCTTTTACAAAGTTATCACCTGTACTTAATGTATGTGGACTAGTTCCGATAACAATAGTGCCTGGTGTACCTAATTCTTCAAATGGAGTAACACCTAAAGCTGATACAGGTCTTGCATCCATGTCACGTTGTTTAACTTGTCCTACTTGTACCAGCTTATCTACTAGCTCGTTATTTAACGAGCCTGCTGTTCCATAGTTAATAACAGTTTCACAATCGTGTTGTATGCAAGCCATTGTTGCCCACATTGTTGCGTTAATCTTTCCTACACCAGTATACCAAACTTGATACTCACTTGAATCTAAATCGTGATCTGGTAATTCGTCTTTTAGTGCTACTAATATATACTTCATTTGTCATCCTCTGGTTCATCTAGTAAATACGCCATTTCTGGAAATGTTGCACGGAAGTCCGTGCCACGTAATTCATCTAGTTTAGTAATGTATTCTCTAAATTCGGGAAGTCGTCTACTCCAATCTTCACTACGAGCAAAACTAAGCATACCACGTAAACGTTTAATACCAAATGCTGCATCTTCCCACTTAGCGTAATCTACTTTTCCTTTGTGCCAACTAGGAACACCTAGTTCCCAATTTTCTTTCCACCATTCGATAAATTCTTCGTACTTCTTTTCAGTCTTGTCTAGGAATTCATCTGGTAGCACTTTAACATTTAAGTGTCCTGGCCAATATACAAAGTGATAGTTAATACCACCTGCGCCAAATGGCCACATATTTGTTTTATGGAATCCATGTTGCAATTTCCATTTAAGGAAGTCTGGAATATAATGAATGTTAAGAGCGTTAACGGCACATGCAATTGTAACTTCTACATTGTTTGATGTACGCTTGTCTAATAGTTCAAACTGTCTTAGGTTATGTTCCCATTCACTTGGATACCTAATGTAATCGTTCATTGCACCAATGCTATCTACACTGTAATGAAAACGTACTTTTTGGAAATGTTTCCACTGCTCTAATAGTCTATCTGGAATCTCAATACCATTTGAATTATAACGCACTTCAATTTGATGTGCATATCCCATCTCAATAACTTTGTCTAAGATTTCATAATGTTCTTCAATAACAGTTGATTCACCGCCTGCAAAATATAACTGACGAATCCAAGGTATTTGTTTATAAAATTGATCCCAGAATGTAGGATTATTTTTATGCCAGTTATAACTTGCACCAAATTCTTTTCCTTTATTATTCCAGATCATAGTTTCTTTTAATGATTCGTTTGTAATCTGTGGATATAGTTTATTCCAATCCTTTACCCATCCTGATGAATCATGTGGACTGCACATAACACAACCTAATTGGCATTTTGTTCCCATACGAATGTCAATGTACTGCATCTTACTATCAGTACTGCCATCTTCATATGTTTCAGCTACTAGTTTGTCTATGTCAATGCCATCTCTAATCCAATAATCTGTTTCCCATTGACGTTTTGATCTGTGTCCCGCTGCTTCTTCTTTATAGCATTTTAAACAACTAGCAGGCTTTTCACCATCTAGCATCATTCTGCGTACACTTCGCATATAACTATTATTCCATGAACTGTCCAAGTCGCTGTTATTGAGATTAGCTGGTTGCCCATCTTCTGTTTTAACAATGCCTACTCGTCCACCGTGTTTTTTATCGTTTGTTGCTCCTACACTAGAAGCATTTGCAGTACAACATACTCGCATACTTCCGTCTGGTCTTGTACTTAAATGTATCCACGGAAGTATACAAAAAGTGTCACTTGGTAATTTATTTTCTGCCATAATTTATTATTTCTCTAAATGTTATATAGAAAATATGTTGTGTTCTTTTTGTTGATTTAAACTAATAAAGTATGAACATTATTTCTATGATTTTGGTATTTGACAAGATGTCCATGACATCTTTATGCTTAGTATTATTTATCATTAATGAAGTCACAGGGTAGTATGGAACTGTTCCATACTACTTCCTGGTATTCCACACATTTTTACTTGTCAAAATGTCTTCCTAAAAATCCAGTAACGCCTGCTAATACGTCTGACTTAATAGCCTCATAATCTAATTTTAAACTAATATTAGACATTGAGTCAACTGTAAGAGCTTTTATAATTTCATCTGCAGATTTATTTTTAATCATTTGCAGATCTTCTTTTGTTAGTGTTATTCTTTCACCTGTACCTAGATCTACTCTAACTTCCTTGATGTATTCAGCCGGAACATGATCCATAGATACTTGATCAAAGATCAGATCAAACGATCTGTCTTTTCGTTCTATTGGCATGTTAATCCCTTTTAATGATTAAATTAATCCGAAACTGTTTCAGTTTCAGTTTTCTTAGCTGCTGGCTTCTTAGGTCCTGGTTTTAGTCCTGGAGCCAATTCATATGCTTGAGCTTTTAAACTCTTTGCCTCTGTTTCAAAACCTTTAGCCTGTGCTAACAAGTTCTTTGCTAAGTCGCTATCTGACATTCCTTCATTTGAATTAGATGATTCAACAATTGGAGCAGCAGTAGGTGTTGCAGTGTCTTTACTTGCCATTGTAATTGAATTAGTATCTGGCTTTACTGCTGTACCGCCTTCTTCGCGAACAATGTTATTAATTTCTGTTAATCCAACCGAAACTGAATTATTAGGAGTCATCTTAACATTGTCTGTTGGCGTCTTCATCAATCTGCCAGTAGTATGCAGTGTTTGTAACATATTGGTTCCATCTGTTAATACAGAACGCTGTGCATATTCATAAAAATCTGTACTCGCTTGTGAACCTGGTGTTTCTACTGCATTAATAATATCGTCATGCATCCAATCTGGGAGTGCATCTGTATCTACTACTAAGCAATTGCTAGGATCGTCTGGTAGTTCTCTAAAAACTACTACGCATCTTTTTCCAGTGTTGGATAGTTTTCCAACGTGTTTTATATTCATACTCATAATTTACTCCTGTGTAGCAACAGCTTCATCTGCCGTGCTTTCTTCTGGTTGAGGTGTATTTGCTTTGATAAAAGCTACAAGCTTCTCAAAACATGCACCTACTTGTCCTGCTTCTGCGGCCTTAAATGCACCACGTTGTGTAGCAAGATCAATAATGTTAGCTGATAGAACAATGTCTTGAATTGATAGTTCGACGTGTCCTTCAACTGTTTTAGCTTCTTCGTTTGCCATGTTGTTATTCTCCTTTTGTAGATTTATAATTAACTACTATGTTTATTTATGCCTTTTCGTGGGCGGTATTACTTAGCTTACCCACATAAAGATTCTTATTGAACTGTTCTGTATCTTCACTAAGTTCAAACCATAGTTGATATATTTTTTTAGACTTGTCTAGTGGTCTAATGTGATATAACCCATTAACATCTGTCATCAGATTCGTCCAGTCTATATCATTGTTGTTAGTCACGACTATGATTCTATTTCGCATCATATTCTCAACTAATTCTGTTCCTGCAATAAGTTGCAGATCTGTTTCACTTAGGCTTCCGCCATTGCGAACAATTTTAATATTGTTTTTTAATTCTGTCATATTATGCCGCTTCGTAATGTACTGTAACACCAAATGGTGATTGTATACGTCTTTGTTTATCGCCATGTATTACAAATAATGTATCGCAGTAATCTGCGTTACCCCATGAACCCCACGGGTAACCATCTGTAAACATAACTAACTGATCTGGTTCAATGTTATACTGTTCTAAGTAATTAAACACTACATCAAAGTCAGTTCCACCACCGCCTTTAAGTTCGTATTCATCCATTGTACGACCATCATCACTAGTAAAGTCATCTGCACCATACACATCTGTATCAAATTGAAAGACATGTACTTTGTAAGCCTGGTATTGATCCATAATGCCTTGTACTTCACTAAGGAAGTCACGCAACATAACTTGACTAATACTACCGCTTGTATCTAATGCAATAGCAATATTTAATTCTTCGTCTTTGTCCATACCTGGAAAAATAACTTCACCACTACGTTTACTAGGACGCATAAAAGTAAAATCATTTTTAAGTGAACTCTCTAATTGAGTTCTAAGTATATCACGCCAATCCATTTTAGGTGCAACCAACTCACTAATCATACGTTTGATTACATCTGGTACACCTTCTCCTGCAGCCTGTGCCGCTTGGATAGTGGCTTGTTTAATTTCGTCTGCTAATGCTTTCTTTTCTTCTTCAGACATTTCAACACCTACGCCGCCTTCGCCTTCTTCGTCACCGGGTTGTATTTCGTCCATATGGACATCCATGCCTTTAGCATCTTGTTGGTTCTTTAACAAGTCATCATATATCTCATAACTGTTCCAACCACTGTATTTCCAATCTAAACAGATCTTACCGCCTTCTAGTTTATCTTCTGTAATAGGCTTACCAATGTTCTGTTCAACTAGTGTCATGTTAATGTTATAGTCAGCTGCCGCATTGTACAGCATAGGCTTACGATCTCCACGAGCTTGCATATGATCAAATACACAATGCAATACTTCGTGTCCAACTAAAAAGTCTAACATTTCGTCTGGCAATGAATTAACAAAATCTCTGTTAAACATAAACCTACGACCATCTGTTGCCGCAGTAGGAATATATGAGCTCGCATCCTCAATCTTTAACCTTACTGCTAACTGTCCAAAGAAAGGCTTAGTTAAAAGCAACCTAACTCTGGATTGTGTAATTCTTTCTTCTGCAGTCTTATTCATGTTATTTCCTTATTTCCTAACTATATGTATATTATATAGTAAATTAAAGTCAATGTCAACCACTAAAAGCCAACTTAAATAGCATTGCATCTTCGGGATTTTCAAAATGTATAGTATGTGAATCGTCTGGATTAGCCCATTTCACTGCTTGAAATGTTTGATTAAACAAGTGTACTCTGCACCATTGTACTGCTTCTGTGTATTTACTTCGTATAACAACTGGTGTACTTGTCGTTGCCCATCTACGTTTATATTCCGAAATCATTGCTGGTGTCCAATCTTTACACTCTAATCCATACAATCTAATGTTTGTTCTTTGATGTGGATTATAAAGGGAGAGATCAACACTCTCCCCTTCTTTTAATTTTGGTGTAATTGAACTAGTCTTCATATTAAGCGTCTAGTACCAAACGTCCATAACGACCGAAGTATTCTTCAAAACGTTCAATTTTCTTCTGCTTAGGAACTAACTTGTATTGTTGCATTGCAATACGTGATGCCATAATAACCATTTCAGTTTCCATGTTATCCATCATAAAGTTAATGAAGTTTGAAAAGCTCTTGTGGTACTTTTCCATCTGCTTGCTATCAGCACCTGCTTTTTCACCAGTAATAAATCTATCACGTAGTTCATAACATAGTGATGTAGCCAATGCATACATTGCCGATACTTCAGTAGTATCAATCTTTTTAACTTTAGCATCTAACACATCTTCTGGAACAGGAAGGTCTCCTGCAATCTTTCTATGTGCCATAAACTTAACAGCAATACCTTCTCCTACACAACCTGCAACCATATCAGTCTGCAAGCTATCTGACAAGTCATCTTCACCTTCAAGTAGTTCTGAAGTAAATGTCCAAGCCCTTGGCGTAGCAAATCCACGTGAACTTGACTGAGGATCAAAGTTGTATAAATCACCTTTAGCAAATGAAAGGTAACCAACTACGTCTGGGTTAACTTCATGCATTACAGCCCAGTTTAACCAATCTTGGAAATCAACACGTAATTCAAAGTGTACAAAACGATTCTCAAGTGGCTTAGGCATTCTGTATGTAACACCTTTGTCTGTCTCACGATTACCTGCAGCAATCATTACAACATTGTCTGGCAGTACATATTGTCCAATACGTCTGTTTAGAATCAACTGATAACCTGCAGCTTGTACACTAGGTGCCGCTGAGTTCATCTCATCTAAGAATACAATAACTGTATCGTATTGTGCCGCTACTTCTTTGCTAGGCAAGTCTGCTGGTGGCAACCATTGCATAACACCTGTTTCCATATTTGGTACAGGGTAACCACGCAAGTCAGTTGGCTCAAACAATGCAAGACGCATATCAATTACAAGTGTATTACCTAATGCACCCGAATCGCCAATGCCTTGCACTAGCTCTGATTTACCAATTCCTGGAGGACCCCATAAAAACACAGGACGCTTCTTTTTAAAAGCTCGTGTAATTAGAGTAGTTGCCTCACTAATTTTTACTGTTCTTGATTCGCTTATCGCAGTTTTCATATCTTCACTTCCTTCTTGTAGTGGTAAAATTTGTTTCTTCTTTGGCATAACTTATATAACTATTATAATACAACTTTCTATATTAGTCAAGTTAATTATTAATTTTAGCAAGAGTACCATCTAGTGCTACCCATACCCATAGTGCAATTCCTGTAACGAAAAACAGGAAACAACCTAGCCAGTTGTTGTTTTCATATCCTGTAGGACCATCAATACAACCAACTGCTAGTATAAAACATAAAAGTGTTAATCCGATTCTAATCATCTTAAGCCGCCTTTCCAAAAAGTTTATTCATATTTGCAAACACTACATTATAGGCATTTGCTTCATATGACCAATTCTCAAAAAATGTATCATCTTCATCTTCTGATGCACAATGCTCTTCCCATTTACGGTTCATAAATTCCATACCTGCTAATGCATCATCATTACCGCAAAAAGCGATTGTTTTCCATGCATCTTCAAAAGTCGGTGTTGCTTCGTAAAAACTAGGGATTCTAAACATATTGGCTTCCTTTTTTTATTAACTATACTTACAGTATACAGTAAGACGTCTTACTTGTCAACCTTTTAAGTATAAAAAAGTCATAAAAAAACCCTTATGTTACAAGGGTTTCAAAGTTTTTTTAATCTTTTTTTGTTAATGAAAACTCATATCCGAGCGTTATACCCCATTTTTCATCGGGATTTGTCTCATATGCTGGTGTAATAAACCAATTATCTTTGACTATTCTAAACATAGGAGATACATTATACTTGTTATCCGTATTATATCCTGTAACCCAACCTAACTCAAGCTCTATATTATGTGGCATTTGAAATTGATATCCAACATAACCACTTATATTTTCTTCACTATTATAATAAATTCCGGCTACTGTATTATTAACATCACATCTTGCATGTGGGTGTATTGGGTTATAATCACCTTCTAATCCTAAATGTAGGCTTACTGCTAGTGCTATTGATAAGCAATTCATTTTATTTTCCTTTTATGCAATTTCCATTAAATCCAATTAAACTATCAATACCGCCATCTGCTATATGATAATTTCTTTTACTTATGTATATTGGATCGTATTCTAATTCTACACCAGTTACTACACTCATCAACGCATCTATTGATATTGCGATTGGGTGTGTATATGCTGGCCCAAACAAATTAAGAGGATCATCTTTAGGTAATTGCCCAGGTGCATCTCCGTATGGATATTCTCTACTATAAAATTCTTTTTCATTTGTAATTGCTAGGTTAACTAGTTTTGCTGATTTTACTATTTTTTGTTTAAGGTCTGTAGGTACAGTTGCACCCCATAACTCAGCAATGTAAACATAACCAAGAATAATGTTTGTTCCATATGAATGATACCATTGCCCTTTAACTCCTCTAAATGAGTTATTGTCAATATATCCATCTTCAAAGATATGTTTATCAAATTCAGCAAATCTATGATTAAATTCTTTAACTGCTATTTCTTTATTGTTTGACCAAGATGCATATAGCAAGTGTGCAATACCACCATTTGCAAAAGCATAGATACCAGTCTCATCTGAATAGTTGTCTTGTTGAATAAACTTTTCGTATATATTATCTATATAAGTATCTACTACTTTAAATTGTTTGGTTGTTAATTTATCTTTTAACCATATTGCAGTAATCATATAATTTGCAAGTGTTTGTCTTGCAAACTCATATTCATGATACCAACATGCTTTATGAGTACCCCAATCATCAGTACAGTTTGGTTTTTCAGATACTTCTTTTCTACCACTAGAATTAAGCAATGTTTCTGTTCTTGCAAGTTCTACTAGAAAATCAATAGCAATATCTATTTCTGTTTTGTTATTAGTTGTGATTGCGTTATGAGTAGCTACTATAAAGTTACCCATAGGTTTTGTTATAATTCCATGGCTTATATCCATAGATGAACTATTTGTATGATGATGTGTATGCCAATCAAAACCAATTAATCCATCAATTGCATTAACAACTCTTTCATTACTAAATGTAGTAAGATCGTTAATTGCTGAACATGATTTTATTTCTGTTGTGTAATAGTTACCAGGAAAAGTAATATCGTGTGATTGTATGTTATTAGCGTGTACACTTGTGGTAGCAACAAACGTTGCTAAAAGCATTAGATATTTCATAATTAACCTTTTATTTTATAGTTAGTTAATATTATAAGATATCTTGATAATTATGTCAACCTATTTGCCGCCTCGAGCTTTTTCTCTACTAGTAATAGCTTCTATAAGTGCTTTATGATCAGTTTCACGCATTGCTACATCTATTGTTATTAGCTCTTCGCCACGTTTGACTGTTACTTTCCATATATCACCTGGAAATGCAGTTAGTGTATCACGCAATACTTTAAAACTATTAATTACTTTTACGCCGTTGATTTCTATTAAAATATCACCTTGTTCAAAACCAGCTAGTTGTCCTACTGTAGGCACTGCATCTGGCTTAGCGTCTGAATAATCAAAATAAGCATAATGTCTATCTTCATCTGGTATATCTTTTATTTCCTCAAACAAGAAAGATCCAAGTTTAAACGGAAAATCAACATAAGGTACATAGCCTTTAGCATTGTACTGTGGGCTTCTAATGTAATCAACACTTCTGCGTACTTGTTCTACGCTCACTGCCATGCCAACTCCATCCCAACCAGGAACGCTTCTACCTGGGCTGTAAATACTTTGAGCAACACCGATAACTTGTCCACGGTCATTAAATATAGGACCACCACTGTTACCTTGGTTAATAACTGCATCAACTTGTAGCATTAGATTGTATGGACGCATACCAAATCTATCTTTATAAACAACATGTCCTTGTGTACTTGTCCAAGACATGCTCATTCCGTGGCCAATAACAACAACAGGTGTTCCTGTGCTATAATCGTCTTTGGTACCCCATTCAATGGCTTCCCATTCTTCATCTTCTTTTTTGTTTATTTTGATTACTGCTATATCTGTGATTTGATCATATCCTATAAGTGTTGCTTCGTATGACCACATTTGCATTGCAGTTTGTACATTCACTTTGAATGTACCTGGACGGTCTATGTATGCATCAACAACATGATGATTTGTAACAATTGTTGCTGAAGTTTCGTCTACATCAATTATAAACCCTGTGCCTCTTCCTGACATGCCATTAAGTTCTGGGTTGTTTGGAGCAAATACACTTAGTACAACTACTTTACCAAAACTATCGTATATAACATCCTTTGCTCTACGCTCTTGATCAAATGCATCGCCGTTAAATAAGAATGCATTTACATCGTAGACTGCTTGTCCAATAGTTTCGTTTTTATCGTATATGTATCCTATGCCATTGTGTATCTTTTCTTGTATATCTCTGTAGTATGCATTTGTCATTGTGCTTATAACAATTGCTAATAATATTATTGAGGTTGTTCTTACCAAGGGTTTCTTAAAGAACGTGTTATTTTTGAATTTTAACATATAGTTTCCTTTTATAGTAGCATCCTTAATAAGGAAACTTACATGTATTTATGTTTATAATAGTACCTTAAAAACGTTAGTTAAATGCTACGTTTTTAGTCAACTCGGCATAATGTCTGTTGCCGTTCTCAGTATCTAATGCATCTTCTGGGTGATCCCAGCTTAACTCTTCAACTGTGAGTTTGAGTCTTTCTGCAATATCTTTAATGTATTCCTCTGACCATTCAAAAAAATCAATCCATTGTGCATGTTCGTTAACGTGTGTAATACCTGGATTAGCTCTTAAGAATATTTTACCTCCTGGCTTAACTATACTCGCTGCCATTGCCATTTGAGATTCTATAGTTGCTTTATCGCCAAAGTTTATACTACCTAGTATTAGTAATACATCCCATTCTGCATCGGGACGTT